>Ga0316206_1000624_pt1 | contig 42530 bp, 38 predicted proteins | sample 6monthpyrite_MG_FD_204942 | JGI IMG/M metagenome (GOLD analysis project Ga0316206, IMG submission 204942) | Microbial mat bacterial communities from mineral coupon in-situ incubated in ocean water Damariscotta River, Maine, United States -... | ecosystem: Environmental > Aquatic > Marine >...
GCAAAACTTTCAAAGTCTGAAGTTGACCGTTTAGCGAAATTTTTATCGGCCTTACCACCGAATAACAACCGTAAATGATTGGTTACAACCAAAACTGACGCACTACTAAATAGTGAAAGAAAACAATGAATTTAGATTCTATTACTTGTGCACAAAGCGCCCTAATTCGTGAGCAATCATGTGTTGACTTGATTAATCTTATGCATATACTGACATGTTATAACATGTAACTATAGGTAGATAAAATGAATGTAGATAACAATAAAGTAAAGACACTGCGCAATGAATCAGTCCAGCCACTGTATACGCAAATTAAGGAAATTTTGAAGCAACGTATTTTAGACGGGGATTATGAAGTACACGAAAGACTCCCTTCTGAAAGTGAAATGATGAAGGTATTTGGAGTGAGTCGTATCACTGTGCGTCAGGCGTTACGTGATTTACATACCGAAGGTCTGGTGTTCAGTGTCCAGGGTAAAGGGACATTTGTTTCCAGACCCAAAGCCGTGCAAGACATTCAAAGCTTGCAAGGTTTTGGTGAAGCGATGACCCCAAAAGGTTATGAAACCTCCGCGCGAGTGGTCGCGGTACAGGAAACTCAAGCAACACCCGATGTGGCTGAAGCTCTCAAGCTTTCACGGGGGAGTTCGGTTATAGAGTTAACACGAATTCGTTACCTTAATCGTGAACCCATTTCACTGGATAACAGTTTTTTTCCAGTTGAAATCGGACAGCGTTTATTAGGTCGTGATTTAACCCAGGATGTTTTCCCAATGATGGAGAATGACTTTGGGATAGCACTTGGACATGCGGATATGAAAATAGAAGCCATGTCTGCAACTGAAGAATTAGCTCGACATCTTAATATTGAAAGTGGCGCATCAATTTTAAGAATCCAACGATTGGTGTTTTCTGAAAAAGGTGAGCCAATTGATTTTGAATATCTGTCGTATCGCGGTGATGCCTTCCAGTATCAATTACGCGTTGACCGGCAGTAATTAATATTAACTACTAATGCAGGTAAAACATTATGAATGATAAAGCAACAACTGACGAAATTCTGGAAGTAGATATTCTCGTTATTGGTGGAGGTACCGCCGGACCCATGGCAGCGGTACGGGCAAAAGAAATGAATCCCAATTTAAAAGTTGCGGTTCTGGAAAAAGCCAATGTCAAACGTAGTGGTTGTATCAGTATGGGAATGGACGGATTAAATAATGCCGTTATTCCCGGGCACGCAACACCTGAACAGTATGTAAAAGAAATTACAGTTGCGAATGACGGTATTGTTAACCAAAAAACAATCATGGCCTATGCAACGCGCAGTTACGACATGATTAATAAACTTGACGAATGGGGCGTTAAATTCGAGAAAGACGAAACCGGTGATTACAATGTAAAGAAAGTTCATCACATGGGAACCTATGTGTTACCGATGCCAGAAGGGCATCACATGAAAAAGATTTTATATCGTCAGTTACGTAAAAAGCGTGTCCAGGTAATTAACCGCTTTATGGCAACGCGATTATTTAAAGGTAAAGATGGCCGTATCGCAGGCGCACATTTACTGAATCCTCGTACCGCTGAAACCGCAGTTATAAAAGCGAAAACAATTATTCTGTGTACCGGTGCAGCAGGTCGATTAGGGATGCCGAGTTCGGGTTACCTGTTTGGCACTTATGAAAACCCTACAAACGCCGGTGATGGTTACAGCATGGCCTATCATGCCGGTGCCGAATTGAGTGGGCTTGAATGTTATCAAATTAATCCGTTGATTAAAGATTACAACGGACCGGCCTGTGCGTATGTCACCGGCCCAATGGGTGGTTATACCGCCAATGCAGAAGGTAATCGTTTTATTGAATGTGATTACTGGAGCGGACAGATGATGATGGAATTTTTCAAAGAGCTCGAAGGCGGTAAAGGGCCGGTGTTCCTGAAAGTTGATCATCTTGCAGAAGAAACCATTGAAGAGATCGAAGAAATTTTGCATTCAAATGAACGTCCAAGTCGCGGTCGCTTTCACGAGAATCGTGGAACTAACTACCGAGAAAAAATGGTTGAAATGCATATTTCAGAAATTGGTTTTTGTAGCGGACATAGTGCGTCAGGTATATGGACAGATGAAAATGCGCGTACCACGGTCCCTGGTCTATATGCCGCCGGTGACTGTGGTTCAGTACCGCACAATTATATGTTAGGCGCTTTTGTTTACGGGGCGATTGCCGGTGAAGATGCCGTAAAGTATTGCGCCGAACATGACCATGCCGAAATTGATAGTGCCGATGTTGCGATTGAAACAGAGCGCGTGCTTGCACCATTGAAAGTCAAAGATGGTATTCAGCCAGAGCAAATGGAATACAAACTCAGACGGATGGTAAATGATTATCTGCAACCACCCAAGATTACAAAAAAGATGGAAATTGGAAGAGAACGTTTTGCAGAAATTCGCAGAGATTTATCCCAACTACAAGCAAATGATGCGCATGAATTGATGCGTGCGATGGAAGTGCAATTCATCCTGGATTGTGCCGAAATGGCAGCAGTCTCGTCGATGTATCGTACCGAGAGTCGTTGGGGTTTATATCACTACCGGGTTGATTATCCGGATACTGATAATAACGAATGGTATTGCCATGTGCAAACAATGAAAGGTGAAGACGGATTACCGTTCTGTAAGAAGCAGGATATTGAACCGTACATAATCGACTTGGATTCAGATGAAAAAGAAGCCTATAACAAGTTACGCGTAACTAAAACTACAGTAGAAGCTTAAGGAGAAATATTATGGCATTAGCCACAAGTGTTAGACAAGTTCCGGTTACCGTTGATGCAGATGCTTGCATTGCAGATAAAGGTTGTACGGTATGTGTTGATGTATGTCCTCTGGACGTATTAGTCATAGCCGATGATAAAAGTACAGCTTACATGAAATACGATGAATGCTGGTATTGCTTACCCTGTGAACTGGATTGCCCGAAAAATGCAATTACAGTCGCAATTCCTTACTTACTACGATAACCGTTAGGATAAAAAGGAGAAATACAATGGGTTTGATGTTTGAAGAAGCACCGGATATTTCAGATGTTCTCGATCGTCTTAACGATGAAGATGCAGAAGTGAGATGTGTTGCAGTAATGGACCTTCGTGAAATTGATGAAGATGATGCGATTCCACTGGCGGTTAAAGCGCTAGTGGATTCGGATGTTGATGTGCGTGTCGCCGCAGCACAAGTAATGGACGAATATACGGGTGAAGAAGTTGCACAGGCACTGGTAGCCGCGCTGAGTGACAGTGAGAACGAAGTGCGCAAGTCAGCAGCCGAAACACTGGCTGAAAATAAAAATGAAGATGCCGGTAAGGCTTTATTGGCAGGAATGGGGAGTGACGATCCGTTTGTTAAAGCTTCGTGTTTAAGAGCATTACGTCCGCTTTGTTTACCTGAGTCACAAGGTATCGCACTTGAATGTCTTGCAAACGCCGATGCAAGTGTAAGACGTGAAGCCGTTGGTGTGCTCGCTTATCTTAAGAGTGAAGATGTACTCATCGCATTGATGAATTCTGCACGCAAAGATGCGGATGAAACCGTAAGAAAAGTTGCTATGGGTTCATTGGTGTTTAGCAAAAATGATAAAGCAACTGAAACCTTAATTGGGGGCTTAAAAGACCAGCATTGGCAAGTGCGTGAAGAGTCTGCTTTTGTGATTGGTAAAGTAGGCCAGGTTGCTGCAGTTGATGCATTGATAGACGCAATGAACGATGAGTACTGGCAGGTTCGGGTTAAAGCAGCAGGTAGTCTCGGCAAGCTTAAAGATCCACGTGCCGTTGACGTGCTTGGTCAGGCGCTGTCGTACAACATTAGTAACTTGCGAAAAGAAGCAGCTGCATCTTTGGGCGAAATAAAGTCGGTCAACGCCTTACCTTTTTTGAATGTAGCCAAAGAAGATGTCGATCCGGATGTGCGTAAGATTGTTGAATGGGCTATTGATCAAATCAACAGTAATAATTAATCGAAAATTGTGAATAGTGGAGAAATGATATGGCATTTGTAGTTGCTGATGGATGTGTTCGATGTAAGTTCACAGACTGTGTCGATGTTTGTCCTGTCGATGATTGTTTTAGAGAAGGTCCTAATTTTTTAGTGATTGATCCGGAGACCTGTATTGACTGTACGTTGTGTGTTGCTGAGTGTCCGGCAGAAGCCATTTTTGCACTTGACGATGTGCCTGAGGATCAAAAGGAATACATTGCCATTAACGCGGAATTTGCGAAAGTATGGCCAGGTATAAATGAAGCGATGGAACCGCTAGACGATGCCGATGACTGGGTTGATGTAAAAGGAAAACTGGAATACTTGCAACGCTAAAAACGTAAAAAACATTTTTATTTTAAATATAACCGGAGATACGCTTGGCTGAATATTTAACACTGCTGTTCACTACGATTTTTGTAAATAATCTGGTGCTTGCACGGTTTTTGGGTCTTTGCCCGTTTATGGGCGTATCTAAAAAACTTGAATCAGCGGTAGGCATGGGGATGGCAACGGCGTTTGTATTAACGCTCTCATCCGTGTTGAGTTATTTAGCCAATGCGTATCTCTTACAACCCTTCGAACTAGGGTACTTAAAAACGGTTACATTTATTTTACTGATAGCCGTTGTTGTGCAAGCAACCGAAATGATCATACATAAAACAAGTCCGTTATTACATAACGTGTTAGGCATTTTCCTTCCTTTAATTACAACTAACTGTGCAGTGTTAGGTGTAGCGTTGTTAAATGTTCAGGAAAGTAATAATTTTATAAATTCTGCACTCTATGGTTTTGGTGGCGCTGTTGGTTTTACCCTGGTTATGGTGTTGTTTGCTTCGATTCGTGAACGACTCGAGTTTGCTGATGTTCCTACTTCATTTCGTGGCGCACCGATTGCCCTGGTAACTGCAGGCTTTATGTCAGTGGCCTTTATGGGTTTTGCAGGTATGGCATAGGAGATAACGGATGGCGATTCTATTACTGACAGTACTCGCATTAATCTTTGGTGTCGCACTTGGTTATGCTGCGATTCGATTTCGTGTTGAAGGCGACCCTATTGTTGATTCTATAGATGCCATGTTACCTCAAACCCAGTGCGGCCAATGTGGTTATCCAGGTTGTCGACCCTATGCTGAAGCGATTGCCGCGGATGCAGCCGAAATTAACCAGTGTCCACCGGGTGGTGAGTCAGGTGTACAAGCCTTAGCTGATTTATTAGGTCGAGAGCCATTGCCACTTAATCCTCAAAATGGTGCAGCCGATGAAGGTCTGGCAATGCTTGCGGTTATCGATGAAGAAACCTGTATAGGTTGTACCAAGTGTGTACAGGTGTGTCCGGTTGATGCCATTGTTGGTGCAGCTAAACATAAGCATAATATTCTGGATGCCTATTGCACAGGTTGTGAACTTTGTTTGCCGCCGTTATGTCCGGTTGAAAATTGTATTATTATGCGACCGGTTGACCTGACGACTAAAAATTGGAAATGGCCAAATCCTGAAGTGAAAGTAGAGGAACGTGCCGCATGAAAAAGCTATGGCGTTTTAAAGGCGGGCTCAAGTTACCTGGTTTTAAATCACTTTCAAATAGTCGTATCGTGCAACAAGCGCCTATCCCTGCACGTATTATACTACCGTTACGTCAGCATATTGGCGAAGCAGCCGAACCCGTTGTTGCCGTCGGCGATAAAGTTTACAAAGGGCAAATGATTGCGATGGCAAATACCTTTATTAGCGCACCGGTTCATGCACCAAGTTCTGGCACTGTGCTCGATATCAATCAATATGCTATCCCGCATCAATCCGGTGTTACAGAAATGTGCATTGTTATTGAAACAGATGGTGCGGATGAATGGGACCCAAAGATCCAGGCGAATCCCAATCCAGAGTTACTCTCTGCAGATGAAATGCGGGTACGGATTAGAGAGGCGGGAATAGTTGGTTTAGGTGGGGCAGTTTTTCCATCGGCAGCCAAACTTAAACCTACCCGAACAATTGATACCCTTATTATTAATGGTATTGAATGCGAACCCTACATTACCTGTGATGATGCACTGATGCGTTCACAACCAGCAGAAATTATTCGCGGAATCTTAATGCTGCGAAAGTTATTGCAGCCAATGGAATGTATTATTGCGATTGAAGACAACAAGCCTGAAGCCATTGCCGCGTTACAGGAAACATTGGTAAAACTAAAAGCAGCAGGGGTCGGTAGTGTTAATACTATTCGTGTTGTTAGTGTGCCAACGGTTTTTCCAACGGGTGGTGAAAAACAGTTAATCAAGGTTTTAACCGGTAAAGAAGTCCCTCAAAACGGTTTGCCGTATGAAGTAGGAATTGTTTGCCTTAACGTAGGAACAACCGCCGCAGTTTATAATGCGCTCTATGCTGGCAAACCACTGGTTTCACGTTTGATGACGGTTACCGGGCCGCAAATTAAACAACCGGCAAATTTTGAAGTGCTCATTGGTACCCCGGTAGAGAATATCTTAACAGCAGCAGGCGGGACAGTTTCAGATAATTACACACTTATTATGGGTGGCCCGATGATGGGTATGTCGTTACGCAATGCAACCGTCCCGGTGGTAAAAGCATCTAATTGTATTTTGGTCGAGCATTCACAAGCACAATCAAAAACAACTACAATGCCGTGTATTCGTTGTGGCGCTTGTGCAAACGCATGTCCAATGAACTTGCTTCCACAACAACTTTACTGGCATGCACGTAGTAAAGCCTTTGATAAACTGGCGCATTACAATTTGGCAGACTGCATTGAATGCGGCTGTTGCTCGATTGTGTGTCCGTCAAAAATTCCGTTGGTACATTATTTCCGTTTTGCAAAAACAGAAAAACATGAACATGAAGTAAAAGCCAAATTCGCAGATCAATCGCGAATTCGTACGCAAGTGCGAGAAACCAGATTAGAGAAGATAAAGCTAGAACAAGAAGCGCGCAAAGCCAAGCGCAAAGCTGAACGACTAAAGAAGAGTGCGGCTAATGCAAACGTGAGTAAACAGGCTTCAGCAGGATAAATTATTATGCATAACACCAATATAACTGTCACAAGTTCTCCTTTTATTCCATCGTCAGTTTCGGTTGCTCAAATAATGCGTACGGTTATTTATGCACTAATTCCGGGTATTGTTATATATATCGGTTTATTTGGCTGGGGCGTTTTGATTAATATTGTTATAGCTTCAGTAAGTGCCCTTATATTTGAATGGGTGATGTTGCTATTACGCAATCGTCCAGTGCGTGTATTTGTATTCGATGGCAGTGCCGTTTTAACCGCAATTTTGTTAGCGTTGGCTATTCCACCTGCCGTACCCTGGTGGATACCGGTAGTAGGCTGTTTTTTTGCCATTGTTGTTGCAAAACATTTATATGGCGGGCTCGGTTATAATATGTTTAATCCCGCAATGGCTGCGTATGCGATATTACTCATTTCATTTCCACGCGAGTTAAGTTTGTGGAATGCACCACTGGATCAGGTTAAACAATCGCTGGACTTTATACAGTCACTACAGTTTTCTTTGTTTCATACTCTTCCTGCAACACTGCAATACGATTCCATTACTTCCGCTACGTTACTCGACCACGTTCGTACTGAAGTTGGCTTAGGAAAAACAATAGACGTCATCAGTCGCTCACCCATTTTTGGTTATGTTTCTGGCGCAGGCTATGAATGGGTCAATATCGGTTTTCTATTAGGCGGGCTCTGGTTAATTTATCGAAAAATTATCAGTTGGCATATTCCCATTGCGATGCTGGTTGGCATTGCATTTATTTCAAGTATCAGCTTGATGTTTAATCCTGATATCTTTACCAATCCATTAGTGCAATTGTTTGGTGGCGCCAGTATTCTGGGTGCATTTTTTATTGCAACCGATCCTATTACCGCCTCAACCACGCCGCTTGGTCGAATTATTTATGGTCTGGGTATCGGCTTAATCACCTTTTCAATTCGTTCATGGGGTGGTTATCCAGATGGGGTTGCATTCGCTGTATTGCTCATGGGATTAACGGTGCCCTTGCTTGACCATTACACAGCTCCAAAAGTGTATGGCGCGAGAGCATAAACAATAAACCATTAAAAAATAAGATTCAAAAAAATAAAATGTTATTAGATTTTAAATACAGAGTAACGAATGTTAAAAGCTGAATCTCAAAAAAATGTAGTAATGACTGGCTGGTTGCTTGCGCTTGCTGCCTTAATCGGTACAAGCCTGATGGTTGTCGTTAATTGGCACTCAAAACCCTATATAGCGGAAAACGAACGTCAGGTACTACTACGTTCACTCAACTCGGTTATTTCTCCCGATACCTATACCAATAATATTTTGAATGACGTCTTAACAGTACAAGATCAGGAATTATTGGGTTCTAAAGAACCCATCCTTGTTTACCGCGCCAAAATGGATACCAAACCGGTTGCAGCCGCACTCACCGTTATTGCACCTAATGGTTACAACGGCAATATATATTTATTAGTTGGGATAGATTTTTCAGGACACATTACCGGCGTACGTGCAGTGAAGCATCGCGAAACGCCCGGACTGGGCGATGCCATTGAAAGTCAACGCAGTCCCTGGATAGAATCATTTAGCAAAAAATCACTGACAAACCCGACTAAGGCACACTGGAAAGTAAAACGTGATGGTGGCGATTTCGACCAGTTTACCGGTGCAACCATTACACCACGTGCAGTGGTGGGCGCTGTACACAATGCATTAATATTTTTTCAAAAGAATCGCAAACTAATATTTACAAGCCCCAATGTAGTAAATGTTAACAATAGCTAAATGAATATATTCGAGGTTTATGATGAGTGATGTGACGATTAAAAAGATTATAAAGCAAGGACTCTGGAGTAAAAATCAGGCTCTGGTTGCTTTACTCGGTCTGTGTCCGTTGCTGGCTGTGTCTTCAACGGCCATTAATGGACTAGGTTTGGGTGTTGCAACCATGGCGACTTTAATTCTTACCAATACAATCGTAGCTATAATTCGAAACTGGATTCGTACTGAAATACGCATTCCTATGTTTGTAATAATTATCGCCTGTGTTGTAACGGCAGTTGAACTCTTGATGAGCGCGCATTTTCACGATCTTTATTTAATCTTAGGCATCTTTGTCCCTCTGATAGTAACCAATTGCGCTATTATCGGTCGCGCAGAAGCGTTTGCTTCCAAGAATAAAATTATGCATTCAGCACTCGACGGGTTAATGATGGGATTGGGGTTTACACTTGTGTTAGTTACACTTGGCATTGTTAGAGAAGTTATTGGTTACGGCACTATATTTGGTAACGCAAATTTAATGTTGGGTGAATGGGCATCCATGTTAACCGTTACCATTTTTCAAAATTATAATGGGTTACTGTTTGCAATTTTACCCCCCGGTGCCTTTATGGGGCTGGCAGTACTCATCGCCTTAAAAAATAAAATTGATCGAACGTATGAGGTGCGCAAAAAGGTTTCAGATGGTATAGCTGTGTCGTTTGAAATTAATAAGGCATAGTATTTTAAAGATACAATTTTTTATGAATAACGCTAATGCTAGAAATTTTATTCAACATATAAACCACTTTTATTCTAAAGACTCATTGGCCAAGCAAATAACGTCTTTAACAGTGCGGGATTAAACGGTGTTCTTTAAATAGTTATTGTATCTAAGCGCGGATATAGAATATTTGCAACGTTATAATCTTTAATTTACTTCCAAGAAATTCTGGGACGATTTGTATGAAGTGTCCTTTGCAAAATTCAATCTTCATAGTAAGGTTAAAGTTACTATCGCTATTGAAGGCGATATTCAGAATTCATATATCCACCTTAAATTTAATAATTGCAGGATTAGGATTGTTGAAAAGGGATATACAAGCAGAACAAGTGACGGAAAACTTTCTTAGGCTAGGTGAGTAAATACCTCATTCGTGAATCGTATTATTTATGAAACTGGATTTACCGGAACAGGACAAAAAGCGTCTGCAAAAAAATCGTCAGGAAGAAATGCATCGAAAACTGGGAATACTCGAAGTCGAGAAAAAATAAAAAGAACTAGATGTTGAAGAAGCTATAAAATAGTACATGTCATTGCGAGCGATAGTATGGCAATCTGAAGGATAATATATATTGACAAGAAGATTGCCGCGTCAGTACTGAAAAACGCTTGTTTTTCAGTACCTCCTCGCAATGACCAGTAATGATAAATTTTATAGAGATCTCTCAGAGTCTGATGTATCCTCACAAATAAAATGATCAAAAATAATAATTTATAAAAAAACTGATATTCAGTTATAAACTGTCTTTGCGAGTCAAGAATGTGAACGCGGCAATTTGAAGGAGACGATGTCTTCACATGCGGAGTGCCGCGACAGCACTGAAGGACAAGTGTTTTTCAGTTCTTCTTCGCTATGACCTGTAATGGTAAATTTTGTGAGGTTACCTTAGGTGCATGATATAATTTGCAGGCAGGAATTTCGAAAGAGTATTACTGAGTATACTTTTAACTTGAGAATCACTAAAGAGAGTTCTTGTAGAACGTAGATGATTTAAATAAAAAAACTTTAGGTTTTTTAAAATGGCACCCCGAGCCAATTCGAATGGTTGGCATCTCTTTAAGAGGAAGGTGTAGGGTTCTCCAACTACAACAATTTACAAATATAAATTATTCATTCAATCACATAACTTCACGGTCTGTCACTTTTAGTCATGTAGATTTACATTCAGACTGAACCATTGTGTCCCATAAACACATCCGTTTAAATGCAGCACCTTAATATAAATAATTTTTTTAGCTGAATGTAAACCCCCTGTGTCAGGGTAGGTACCATCTAAAGGATTTATGCTGCTTTTCTTACTTTGTGTTCGGAGATAATAATCTTTCTATTCAACTGTAGGAAAAGTAAAAACTATTTAGTAAATTGTCTGATAAAGTTTGAGCTACTACACATTAATCTACAATATTATGTTGTTCAATAGGTAAACCTGCTGTTTTCCATTCTGGATAACCATCTTCAAGGCGCCTAGCCTTCATCCCTTTTGCACGTAAACGAGCAACGGCATCAAAGGCCAAAATACAATGCGGGCCACGACAATAGGCAACAACTTCTTTATTTTTTCCAAGCTCATCCAACCTTTGTTCTAATTCATTCAGGGGAATATTAATAGCGCCTGGCACATGGCCGGCGGCGAATTCTTCTGAAGGACGGACATCGAGGACCGTTACTAAATTATCACGCACGCGATCTAATAATTCAGCGCGTGGAATGGGCTCAAGTGAATCTTTTACTGTTAAATATGTATTTACAAGCCGTTCTACATCTGCAACATGCCTCTCGGCGACTAATCGAAGCGCATCGAGTAAATCCACAACATCATCACCACTGAGACTATAAAAGACTTTTAAACCATCTTTTCGTGAGCTGACTAAACCAGCTTGGCGTAGGTGTTGCAGATGCTGTGAAGTATTGGCCACAGTCAGACCGGCCACATTTGAGAGTTCTTCAACGCTACGTTCAGCCTGAGCTATAAATTCCAACAATTCCAACCGGTTACCATTTCCTAACGCTTTGCCAACACGGGCAAATTGGGCAAAAAGATCATGTTTAAAGTTAGCACTTGACATTTATTCATCCTAAGCTATTCTTTTACTCAAGTAATCACTTGAATAGTTATGGTTAATAATTGTAGTATAGCACAGCATTACTTTTGTGCCATTGGCACCAAAACTTATGAAAAGGGATAAAAATGGATATTAATGAATTTGTAATGGCTAATGAGAAAACGATTCGGATGAGTTTTTTCTTTGGTATTTTAATTGTGATGGCCGTTTGGGAAATTGTTGCTCCTCGAAGAGCTTTAACCATTTCAAAAACGGTACGCTGGGTAAATAATCTTGGATTGGTGTTTTTCAACAGCTTTGTATTGCGTCTGGTTTTTCCTGCAGCTGCCGTGGGTGTTGCCGCCTTTGCAAGTACAAATGGCTGGGGCATCTTTAACTATTATGATGTGCCATTCTGGGCAACGGTGGTTATTTCTGTGATCGCAATGGATTTCATTGTGTATTTACAACATATCATGGTGCATGCCGTACCAGCACTTTGGCGATTGCATCGCATGCATCATGCTGATCTTGATTTTGATGTTACAACCGGTGCACGCTTTCACCCTCTTGAAATTATTTTGTCGATGTTAATTAAATTTGCAACGATTATAGTATTAGGGCCACCTATTATCGCGGTTGTTATCTTTGAAATCATACTGAATGCGACCGCAATGTTTAATCATAGTAATGTTCGCTTGCCTTTAGGACTTGATAGGTTTTTGCGTTTAATTGTGGTAACACCTGACATGCATCGTGTTCATCATTCGATTGAAGATGATGAAGCGAATAGTAATTTTGGTTTTAGTTTGCCTTGGTGGGATCGTCTATTTGGTACTTATCGTGATCAACCTCGTGGTGGGCATGAAGGTATGACGATTGGTATTCGAAAATTCCGTGAAATAAAACAAGTCGCATGGTTCCCTGGCATGATGATTTTACCCTTTAAAGGAAAAATCTCAGATTACGCTATCAATCGCCGTCAGTGGGGTGATACTGACGAAAAAATGAATGAGTAGTTTTTTATTCCTGATATAAATTTTTTCCCTTCCCCCTCCCATAAAGATGGGTTCTCCCTCAATTATGAGGGAGTTTTTTAAAAATGAACAATGACTACAGTGAAATTGACAAAGTCGGAGAGTATAGATGAAAAAAGTTTTACGTATTGCAATAATGTTTCTGTTAATTGCGGGTATTGCAGTTGCCATTATCTATCGTGATCAATTTGATGCTGCAGCATTAGAAACCTGGGTTAATGATGCCGGCAGTGCTGGGCCTATTCTGTTTATGTTGATCTATGTAATTGGTACGGTTTTTTTCTTACCCGGCTCAGTGCTTACTTTAGCAGGTGGTGCTTTGTTTGGTCCGGTATTGGGGACATTTTATAACCTGACCGCCGCGACGGTAGGTGCAATGATTTCTTTTATTGCTGCGCGTTATCTTGCGCATGATTTGGTTGAACAAAAAACTGGTGGCCGCCTTAAAGCGTTAAAGCAAGGTGTTGAAGGTGAAGGATGGAAGTTTGTTGCCTTTGTGCGATTAGTACCTTTGTTTCCCTTTAATCTTTTGAACTATGCACTGGGTTTAACAAAAATAAAATTTAGCCATTACTCAATTGCAACCTATGTTTGTATGTTACCTGGCGCGATAGCTTATACTTATCTGGGTTATGCAGGCCGCGAAGCTATAGCAGGTGGAGAAGGTTTGATTCAGAAAATAATGCTGGCGTTTGCGTTACTCGCCATTGTTGGATTTTTACCAAGTTTAATTGGTCGTCTTCGCCGTGGGCCGATGATGGATGTTGAAACCTTAAAGGCAAAATTGGATACAGGTGAAGATATTTTGTTATTAGATGTGCGAACCTCAGACGATTACGTCGGTGAACAAGGGCATGTCAAAGGTTCCGTGCTCATTCCGCTAGAAGAACTGGAGAAGCGACTCTCTGAGATAGAAAACTTTCAGGAAAAAACGGTGATGACGATTTGCCGCACTGATAGACGTTCTGCGAAAGCCGCCCAAATTTTAACTAAGCATGGCTTTGCAGATGTGCATGTTATTAGTAATGGTATGACAGCGTGGCATGAAGCAGGATATTTAATAGAATCTATTTAACCTCAACTTCATATGAAACACGAAACTTTGGCTCCCCCAGAAAATAAACCAACTGATACTTAGAAAAAAAATTTCTATGTAAAAGAGAGCAACAACGCAATGTAATTATTGCGGAATTACACTCGATTTACTTTTTCAATGTACAAAATATAGTAAATAATTCAGATACTTATATTAATTACTAATCACCTCTTTTTTTCCTTGACTCTATCGCTAAATACGTTATTCTACTATTCAAGTAATTAATTGAATAAAGGTGTACTATGTCAATCGCAATACTTTTCTCGGGGTTATTTACCGGCTTTATGTTAGGCATTTTTGGTAGTGGAGGCTCCATTGCCACCACACCAGCATTGCTTTATCTCCTTAATGTTGAACCTAAATCTGCAATTGCTATGAGCTTAGGTATTGTAGCTATCACAGCCACAATTTCAGCGTTTCAACATTGGCGCCACGGTAATGTTAATTTAAAAGTCACCGCTGTATTTGGCGCATTTGGGGTGATGGGAACTTATGCCGGTGCATTACTTGGCATCATTACACCGGTCACTATTCAACTTACGATCTTTGCCTTGGTTATGTATGCCGCAGCCTGGAAAATGTTAAAGCCACAACACAAGTCTGTTGGTGCTGCTGCTGTAATAGATTGCCCAAATGGTGATTGTGATGAGTTTCAATATACACATATTGCAATACATGGTATTGCCGTAGGTGTTTTAACCGGGGTTGTTGGTGTCGGTGGTGGGTTCTTGATTGTGCCAGCATTAGTGCTCTTGTCCGGTCTACCTATGAAACAAGCAATCGGTACCTCGTTAGGCATTGTTGCACTTAAATCCTTCGCTGGCTTTGCCGGTTATGCTGGTGCTGTTGATATCAACTACACGTTAATGGCCAATTTTACTGCCGTTGCCATTGTGGCCAGTTTTATCGGTAGTCTTATTAGTCATCGATTACCAAGTACATTACTCCAAAAAGGATTTGGTAGTTTTCTTGTAGTGGTTGCCAGCTACATTATTTTAAAGAGTGTGATCTAAAAGGTTAAAAACCTAAGGAGAAATAACCGATGGGTGTAAAAATGCGAAATTCGATTATGAGCTTATTGGGTCTTGTAACCTCCGTTGCTGCATTGGTCATGGCTGCACTAGCTATAGTGGGATATCGGAGTGGTGAGCTTCACTTCGTCACCGCTCTTACTGATTTTGAACGGAGTGCTTACATCTCTTGTGTGGCTTTACTCCTAAGTCTCGTTGGGCTGTGGATTGCACGGTCAAGTGGCACCCGCCGAGGTATGATTCTGAGCCTATTGGGAATGGTACTGTCATTGCCGCTGGTAGTCTTCATTGTGAATTTTGAATATGCTGCAAAAGTGTATCCACCTGTCAATGACATCACCACTGACACTGAGGATCCGCCTACATTCTGGGATGTGCCTAACCCTGTAACGTACCCCGGTGATAAAGTGGCCGAAATGCAACGGCAAGCTTATCCTCACATAAAACCTCTGGTAGTAAATATGGAACCTGCCGAAACTTTTAAATTGGCATCAGCCGTAGCTCATAACATGAGATGGGAAATTGTTGCTGAGAATTCCAGCGACATGCAAATCGAAGCTGTAGCTACCAGTCTTCTGTTCGGGTTTGAAGACTACGTGGCAATCAGGCTGCAAGCTGACAACGGCCATACCCGAGTGGATGTTCGGTCTCACTCTCACCTTGGAAGGATCGATCGCGGCGTCAACGCCAAGCGCATTCGTACTTACCTAAACGCACTGCACCAGCGAGTAGCGATGGAATAACGATGACGTTGAATCGTGCAACATATTTTAAATGTCTGTTTGACACTGCAAGGAGAATTAGCCATGACAACAGTTACCATTATTATTCAGAATGCACCCTATAAGGACGACAATAAAGCGTGGCATGCACTGCGTTTTGCTGGCGCAGCGTTAACTGAAGACATGTCAGTTCAATTACATCTATTAGATGATGGAGTCTATGTTGGCCGAAAAGAGCATCAAGTACCTGAGGGTAAAGTAAATCTTGAAGAACTACTCTCCGAGCTTATTGAATGTGGTTTGTCTGTGCGTGCCTGTGGCATGGCAGTCGATGATTGTGGAGTCACAGAAGATGAGTTGATTGCCGGTATTGAGAAAGGCTCTATGAAGGCGCTGGCCGGCTGGGTCAAGACCAGCGATCACGTTATTACATTTTAAATTTGAGGATTAATAATGGAAAAAGTGATATCCAATGAAGCCAATCGGATGAAGGCTAGTCTGTTCATTGGTGGTGCTACAGTTTTAAAAAATATAAGCGGGATGGATAGTAAAATTTAAGGAGAAAGAACGATGAATGGCATGATGAATAGTATGGAAGGTTTTGGATGGGGCTATGGGTTTGGTTGGATCTTTATGATTTTGTTTTGGGGGCTGGTCATTGTCGGTATTGTTGCCATTGTTAAAGGGTTAATGGGCTCGTCAACAAACACCAATAATCCACAGCAAAAAACCGCGTTAGATATTTTAAAGGAGCGTTATGCACGCGGTGAAGTTGAGTACGAAGAATTTGAAAAAAAGAAACAGGATTTGATGTTGTAAACGCTACATTATCGTATTACCAACAACTGTCGATAAAACTCGACCTGGGAGAAGAAAATGAATATCGCTGATATTTTAATCCATATTCATCCTGAATTATCTGTAGAGCAACGTACAAAAGTTGAAGAAGACGTTAGCAACCAAAACGGTGTCGTTTCGGTTCATTTTAGTCCCGAGCATCAACATGAATTAACGATTGCTTATGACCCCCAGTCTATTACCTCAGAAACCATTCTTAATATTGTTAGACAATGGGATAAAGACGCCGTAATGGTCGGTTTATAAAACTAGAAAACTGTTAAGGAAAGATAATGAATCATGGTAAAACTATCCTCGTTCTCGGTGGAGGTATTGGTGGTATCGTCACTGCCAGTCAACTTCGTAAAAAATTATCAGCCGAACACCGAATTATTCTGATTGAACGAAAAGAAGAATATGTTTTCTCGCCATCGTTGCCCTGGCTTATGACAGGTATGCGCCGTAGAAAGGATATATCCCGACCACGAACTAAAATGCAACATCTCGGTGTTGAAATTATAAAAGGTGATATTGAAAGTATCGACGCTGAAAAACGTATGGTAAGCGTTAATAACCAAACATTAACCGGTGATTATTTGGTAATTGCTTTAGGTGCTGAAATGGCGCCAGAGAATATTTCAGGATTAAGTGAAGCAGGCAATACTTTTTATACGTTAGAAGGCGCGGAAAGACTGAATGAAGCACGTTTGAAATTTAATGCCGGGAAAATTGTTGTACTAGTAAGTTCCGTTCCTTTTAAATGCCCAGCAGCTCCGGTTGAAGCCGCATTATTACTTGAGAACGATTGCCGCAAACGAAATATTCGAGATACAGTTGAAGTTGATATCTATACGCCAGAGCCCGGACCGATGTCACTTTCCGGTCCTGAAAATTCTCGACAATTACTTAAAATGGTTGAGGAAAAAAATGTTGGCTATCACCCGGAACATGCTGTTTCGCAGGTGGATGCAAGTAAAAAAGAAATTACTTTTACTAATGGTAGTACTGCTACGTTTGATCTGCTGGCTTATGTTCCACCCCATGTCGCGCCAAGAGTAGTACGTGATGCAGGCTTGACTGGTGAGAGCGGTTGGATACCCGTAGATAAGTATAAGATGACAACTAAATATACTCATGTCTATGCCATTGGTGATGTAACAGGCATTAAACTGAGTGTCGGCAAGCCATTACCTAAAGCAGGGGTGATAGCACATGGTCAGGCTAAAGTTGTTGTGCATAATATTATTAATGATATTAACGGAAATGGATCTCCTAAATTATTTGATGGTCATGGTGCGTGTTTTATTGAAACAGGTAGCGGTAAAGCCGGATTGGGAACAGGTAATTTTTACGCCGAACCTGCACCACAAATGAGATTATTTAAACCTGGTTTCCTTATGCACCTGGGTAAAGTTGCCTTTGAAAAGTACTGGTTTTTTAAATGGTTTTAATTAATTTATTGGGAGGTTTGTAATGCTAATACGATTTACTTATATATTTATCATACTATCTGGATTGTTTGTTACAACGAAAACAATAGCATCGACACTGGAAGTACAAAAAGTAACGAATAATATTTATGCTGTTGTAGGTGACATTAATCAACGTTCACCTAAAAATTTAGGTAATAATGCTACTTTTGGTTTTGTAATTACAAAAAAAGGCGTTGTTCTTATCGATTCCGGTGGGAGTTATAATGGCGCAAAAAAAATCCATCAAGCTATTCAAACTATCACAAACAAAAAAGTTATACTGGTCATCAATACCGGTGGGCAAGATCATCGTTGGCTAGGTAACGGCTATTTTAAAAAGCAAGGTGCTCATATTATCGCATCAAAAGCATCGGTTAACGATCAGAAAAAACGTGCTAATCACCAACTAGGTTTTCTGGAAGGTTTAGTTGGTAAGAAAGGAATGGCTAATACTAATGAAACATACGCTGATGAAACATTTGTAACAAAACATGAGTTTAAAATTGGAGGCATGCAATTTAAACTTCACAATCCTGGTCCGGCCCATACACCAGGGGACACGTATGTTTGGTTACCGCAACAAAAAGTTGTTTTTACGGGTGACATTGTTTATGTAGAACGTATTCTTGCAGTTGGTTCAGTTTCTAACTCTAAAGGTTGGATCCAATCCTTTGAAAAAATAACTGCGTTAAAACCATCGTATGTTGTACCTGGTCATGGTCATGTTACAAACTTAAAACAGGCCACTGCAGATACCTATAATTATTTAGTTGAATTGCGCCAGGGCGTCAGTATGTTAATCGATCAAGGCTTTGGTCTTGATGCGGTGAGTCGTATCGAACAATCGAAATTCAGTTATCTGAAATTTTATAATGAATTGTATGGCCGTAATGCCCATCAAGTCTATCAAAAAATGGAATGGGAATAGATCGTACTGTTAGATTGAGTGGTTGCTCTATCATTATAGTATTTAACTTCTGCAAATGAGGCATTGGCATGTTAAAAAAAACAATTATTATTTTAATACCTATTATTGTAATCGTTTTTTTTGCATGGCGTTTTATACGTCCGATGAACATTTTTATTGTGGATGACCGCTTTGCCTGGCCTGTTGATACTTCACAAACACCTGCAGTGTTAGGAAAATTAAGTGCAAAAGAGTGTGCGACGTGTCATCAGACATTTTATGATGAATGGCAGACAACTATTCATAGCCAGGCATGGACCGATCCGTATTTTCGAACCGACTGGCAGTTTGATGATGCTCAACATTCTTGCCGCTTGTGTCATACCCCTTTAGATCGCCAACAACCTCATAAGGTATTAGGCTACCGTGATACTGACAAGTGGGATCCTGTTTTAGAAGATAATCCAAATTTCGATTCCATGCTACAACATGAGGGGGTAACGTGCGCTGCCTGTCATTATCGTGATGGTAAAATTGTTGGTGTATTGGGAAATACCAATGCCCCTCATCCTGTAAAAAAAATGGATGACCCCAACCAGGTCTGTGTGCGTTGTCATATTGTTGAAGGGGATAAGTGGGATACCTTTTTCCGTTTCCCACCATGCGGTACAGTGGCAGAAATTGAAAGTTCTTTTGTACCTGATAACAAAGATATAACCGTTAAAGGTAACACAGGTGAACGTGTTATATCGGACACTTCTTCACTTGGTTGTGTCGAATGCCACATGCCATTGGTAAAACGTCCTTTGGTTAAAGGGGGAGTGGAACGAGAAACCCGCCATCATTACTGGCGTGGTGGGCATGATCCTGAAATGGTAAAAAAAGCACTAACAATAAGCTTTACTGAAAAAACATCATCACATAAAGACAAGCGTAGTTTTGCAATCACAATAACCAATACAGGTGCCGCACATTATGTTCCTACCGGAACACCGGATCGTCATCTCACAATTCAACTGCGCGTGTTGGATAAAAAGAATACTGTGCTTGAAGAAAACACCAATACCATAAAACGCTATGTGATGTGGCGTCCCTTTATTGTTGATTTAAAAGATACGCGATTACCACGTTGGCAACCGCGTACTTATGAAATTGATGTTTCAAATATCGACAGGGCTGCCAGTGTAGAGGCTGTGGTACGTTATCATCTGTTGGATGAAAATCGTCGTAAACGAATTGGCTATAAAAATAAGACACCTATCGCCTATGACGTTTATCGGAAAAGTATTTCAATTGATTTAATAAAGGAAGGAGAGACCAATGAATAAACGTGATCTCGTTATTATTGGTGGTGGCGCAGGTGGATTGGTGGTTGCCAGTGTAGCTGCACAACTGGGATTAAAGGTTACGTTGATCGAAAAGGAAAACAAACTCGGGGGTGATTGTCTTCACTATGGTTGCATACCGAGTAAAACGTTAATCCATACAGCCAAGGTTGCTTCATTGATGCGACGTGGTAATGAGTACGGCTTGCCATCGATTGAACCTCAGGTTGATCTCGGTAAGGTCAATGACCATGTGCAGTCGGTCATAGAACACATACAACATCATGATGATCCCGAACGTTTCCGTAGTTATGGTTGCGAGGTGATTTTTGGTATAGCTGAATTTATCGATTCGCATATAGTGCGAGTCACCAGCCAGCCAGGTCATATTCAGAAAATTTATGCTAAACGTTTTGTCATTGCCACCGGCTCAAAGCCATTTATTCCATCCATTAAAGGTTTGAAAGAAAGTGGTTATCTCACTAATCTGGATATATTTTCGATGCGTGAATTGCCACCTCGCCTTGTTGTCTTAGGTGGTGGACCTATCGGATTAGAAATGGCACAAGCGTTTAACCGTCTTGGTAGCAAGGTAACGGTGATTGAGCGTCTACCTCATTTGTTACCACAGGAAGATCCCGAAATTTCTGATGCTTTACAAGATACTCTTGCCAATGAAGGAATCGATTTTCATACATCGACCAGTGCGGAAGAAGTATGGCTCGAAAGCAATAATCGAATCGTGTCATGTAGTGGGAACATTCAATTTAGCTCTGAACAAATATTGGTTGCTGTAGGGCGAGCACCAAATGTTGATAACCTGGGACTGGATGCAGCAGGTGTAAATTTTACGAGTAAAGGTATTACTGTGGATCGGCGTATGAGAACTTCACAAAAGCATATCTACGCTTGTGGTGATGTTTGTGGACCTTATGCATTTACTCACATGGCTGAATATCAAGCTGGAATTGTGATAAGTAATGCTATCTTTCGTTTTCCTAAAAAGACTAATTATCGTGTAGTGCCTTGGGTTACTTATACCGATCCGGAACTGGCTCGAGTAGGGTTAACCGAACAACAGGCAAGTGATCAAGGAATCAACGCTACGGTCTTACGTTTCGACTTTAAAGATATCGATCGGGCCTTAGCTGAAGTTGATACAAATGGTTTTGTTAAGTTAATCACTTATAAGGGGCGAATACTTGGTGCATCCATCTTAGGACAGCATGCAGGTGAACTGATCCACGAAATAGTTTTAGCGATGCAAACGGGCGCAAAAATCAGTGATATATCAGCTGCTATTCATGCCTATCCCACCTTGGCACAAATTCATCGGCGTGTTGTTAATTCTGCCTATGCTCCAAAATTATTCAACTCGAAAACACGTAAGCTCGTTAAATGGATAAACTGGTTTCTGCCATAATGATGGATGTTGCAATAGAGTTGAATGTTTGGCCATGTTTTAGATTTTATATGGAAAGTGTTTAAGTAGGATATTTCAGAAAATATAGGATACAATAATTCTAATAAAGTTTATAAGTGACAATGGTGGTGGCAAAATCTAAAACCCAATTATAATCCCACTGACAAAACGATCTGTTTCTTTAAACTGCCCGAATAAACCATCTTTATTACCATAAAATATATCGGTTCCCGCATAAATATTTATTTCATCATTGTATTCGTAGCTTAGTTTCAGGCGTAGCATGCCATCTTCATAATCAATGTCATGTAATACTAGTACCTCTGCATGCAGTGTTTTATTCATGTAATCCTGTTTGATTAAAAATGTTATCTGGGTGTTAAGTTGTTCCTGGAGCATGCTGGTTTTATGGTTATCGAGATATGTCTGGAAGATCTGTGTGCTGAGCAGGGTATCGGTGAAACCATACCAGTCAAAACCGAGCACATATTTAAGTTCACCTGTTTTCACTACACCGTCTGTATCGAATGGATTTGTGGTGGCGATATATTTATCGGTCAGATAACCGAGTTCACCGCGTAATGTTAGATCACCAAAGGTGTTGCTGAAAGTGCCACCGATGAGATGTGTGCGTTTGTATTGCGGGGTGATATCGATGTTAAGGCCACTTGCTGTGATATTTATTGTTCTGAATAAAACAGGCGTATCGTCGTAGTGGTAAAGATAGTTTAAGGTCAGATCCCAGCCATGGGTAAAGGTGGATAATCGAAAACCGGCATCGGCATCCTGTAATATTTTATCGGGCGTTATTGTTGGCTTGATTTGCACGCTTGCACGGGTTGGACTCGGTGGGATGATGACGGGTGAGGTGAACTGGTAACGGCTACCGGGTGTGGCAAATTCGTGGTATGTCTGATCGGGTATCACTAGCAGTTGCAGTGTTACATTGTTAATGGGTATTTCAGTATTGACTATCCACAGAGGAATACGTGACTGGTCAAAGTCATCGAGAATAAACTCACGAAAATCCTGCGGGTTGACGATGTCCAGTACCTTTAGTCCATCTGATTTTCCCCAGACAACCTGCTGCTTGCCCAGTATGACAATGCTATCTTTGATGGAGGTATCCAGATAGAACTCACGAAGTTCAGTCTGGCTATGATCGCCAGGTGAGAGATTATCTTTTTCATCCATGCGTAGACGTACGATGGTTGTGATACTTGAATCATTACCGACTTCTGTTTTAAGTTCCGGCTCTATCATCAATTGTCGTTTTTGAGTGCTGCCATCTTTGGTCAGTACCGCCCATTCGCCTTTGATGCGCGTGTTGAATGTGGTGTTCTCCAGTAGTGTAGCCGTTGTGTCTGCGCTAGCGATGGGTGACGCAAAAATTGTCAGAACCAGGCAGCTTCTGATTAGAAACTTACCGGCCGCGACGTAATGCACGTTGGGTAAAAAAATCATCACGTACCTCCTTGTCGTAGATCACATCACTGAATATGAAAAGTGTTTTATGGCCGGTTTTATGGTTGTCTACTTTCAGGCGATGTGCAGTCCATATGCCGTCGATCTTCTTTATGTCTTCCGTGTAGATGGTTTTAAGTGGCTTGCCACGAACGTCATAAAATTCTGACTTGCGGCTCATCCAGATATTTTTATCGATCCATTGAATGACTTTTCCATAACCCAGTTCTTCAGCGACTTCATCATTAACCGGCGTGGCTTCGATAACATAGGTAGGGTTTCCGTTGAGATCTTCTTTGCGTAATGTCTTGCGAGTGTAATCTTCCAGCGTGACCTTGCTTTCTTTTTTGATGTCTTCGTAGGTGAAGTCCGTGCCGAGGAAATAGTCACCTCGGTCTGACGCGGAGATTCGTCTTACCTTGCGCATGGCTGGCAGGTATAACCATTGGTCGTCATCTTTCCTGGCTTCGGGGTAGTCGAAGGTGAGGAAGGCGGTTTTTTTGATGTTGCGTGGTGTCAGGTAATGGATGACGGTGCGTTTTTCATTACCGAAGTATTTACGGTAAGAGACGGTTTCGCGGATGCGTTCTTTGCCTCGTTTGTCGGTGAGAACCATCCGCATTTTACGTGACAAAGAGATGCCTTCGTTACGGGCGTTGATGTTTTTGGCAATTTGTTCGCCTGTTGGCAGAGTGTTTGCCATTGTATTGCTGCTGATGATTAACAGGGTTGCCAGTAAAGCTTTAGTTGTATTCATGATTATGACCTCTTTTTGTTTTACCTCTGTCATCCTGACGATGTGAAGGATGACAGTTGGTAAGTGTGTTTAATTAACCTTTGCTTGTTTCAACGTTTTTAAGATAAGTTTTGGTTTTACAAAGTTTGGTTCCATCACTTTGATCAATGCCGGTAACACTGTGATGCTGGCAAAGAAACTGACTGAAACCGCAACGGCTACCAGCGTGCCGAATCGGATCAGTGGAACAACTTCGCTGCTCACCAGTACGCCAAATCCTAAAGACAGTGCCAGGAAGTTAAAGAACAGGGCACGACCGGTAGACGGGTAGAGTGCGGTGATGGCATCGTCGATGGAGTAGCCTTTGTCTTTTATTAAAACAATCAAACGCTCGACGGTATGTACGGCGAAGTCCACACCTAGACCGATGGCGATGGCGGCGAACATGGATGTGCCTACGCCTAACCAGATACCGGAATATCCCATGACCGCATAGATAAGCAGTATCGATAACGCAACGGGAGTCAGTGTGAACAGGCCGGCAACGACAGAGTGCATGGAAAAGGCTGCCATCGCCCAGACCAGTAACAATGAGATGATTACGCTGGCAGCATGATTGTCTCCCAAACTTTTGATCCAGTGATAATCAACATTGACCCGACCGCTCAGGTTGGCTTTGATGTCGGGTGCGTTAAATGAAGACTGAACATATTGTTCGACCGCTTTGACGACCACGGCTTCGTGTTGAAACTGCCCACTATCAAGCCGGATGCGAATATTTGCAAGACGGTAATCGTAATCTACCTCTTTTTCAAAATCATCCGGGTCGCCACTGGCTGAATACAACAGAAAATACTGCGCTATCAGGTCAGCATCATCGGGTAGTTGATAAGCTTCTTTTTTATCTTCGTTTAATGCACGGTTCATCTGTTTGAGGTAATCAACAATTGAGGTAGAACCGTTTACATGGGGCAGGGTGCCGACATAGTCTTGCAGTTTTTCGATGCGTTGCAGATTTTCTGGTTTGAACAGATCCTCTGTTTGCGGGGTTTCCACTACGATGTCGAGATAATGTACGCCGTCAAAATGTTTGTTGATAGCGGTGTCAGCGAGTACGATTCTTTCATCATCCTGGAAAGTGGTAATACGGTCTTCATTAAGCACCAGTTTGCTGGCACCGAATAGTCCGGCAGTAGATATGCCTGCCGCCAGTAATAAAATTAAAATGGGAAAACGAATAACGCCACGACCCAGAAGCGCCATGAAGGATGCATAGATATCTGTTTTCTTATCTGGTTGGAAGCTTTTACTGGTGTGCAGTTTAAGCAAACTGAGTAATGCCGGCACCACGGTAAGTGAAAATAACCAGGCAACGGCCACACCTAACATGGCGAACAATCCGAAGTACTGCATCGGCGGCATGCCTGCTGAAAGGCTAAGTCCAAGGAATCCTGCCATGGTAGTAAATGTTGTTAGTGTGACCGGGCGCCACATGTGTACCATAGTGCGCACCACGATATTACGCGGTGAGTCATTTGGATTTGTTGCTGCTTCTTCATAATACTGACTGAAGATGTGAATGGAGTCGGCCACTGCGATACCGATCAGTACCACTGGCAGGGCATTGGTGATAACAAAAAAGGGAATACCAAATGCGGCCATCATTCCCAATGCACTGGCAACGGTACCTAGCACCACCACGTTGGGTATCAAAGTGCCGCGCCAGGTGCGAAAAGCGATGAATAGGACAATGGTGATGATCAGACCGGCAATCGGGTTCAGCCGTGTTGCATCAGCATCGATGTAAGCACCCATGTAACCACTGACGGCGCCTTCACCGGCGACGTATATTTTTTCATCGTTTTGTGTTTCGGTGGCATCGACCAGCGCGAGCAGTTCCTGGTAAACAGATTGGGCATTATTTTGATCGATCAATTCAGCAACGATTAATGTGGCGCTGCCATCACGTGCCACCAGGCTGCCGAGATAAAGCGGGAAATCCATTACAGCGGTACGCATGGCATCTGCCTGTGACTGTGTCGTAGGCGGCTGTTCAAAAAAAGATTCTACCTGCATACCATCTTCAGTGCCGATGATGTCGTTTTCGGTCGACAGGCTGGTGACACGGTCGGCATCGATATTGTTAATTTCTTTAATCTGCTTCGTTAGCCTGTCGACAAGCGCTAACGATTTCGGTGTAAATATACCGTTTGGACTGTCACTGGTAATGGCGATGACCATCGGGTCTTTCAGTCCAAAGATCTGTTCTGATTTGTGCTGATAGACCAATGCAGGGTGATCGGGTGGCATGAAAGCATCTGAGCGAGTGTCCTTTACGATACCGGGTATAAAGACGGCACATGCGATAATCAGTAGAAATGCAGCAAATATGATGGCTTTAGGTCGTGCGGTTACCAGGGTAAAGAAACGTTCAGCTTTTAAGTTGTACGATTTAGATGTTGATTGGTTGGCCATTTGTGTTCTCCTAATGGTGTATATACACCTAATATAAATTTAAAAAATGTTGTCTTATATCGTTGTGTTGCTTATTTGTATTGATTTTTTACGCTTCGATTGCATAAACCGACTGATGCCCGCGTTTACCAGACGTACAATCGGTTCGGGTGACAGGTTGGAAAAGAAATCAAAGCAAGTTGATCAAGTTTTTTAATATGAGTTTCATATGTACTTTCCATTTAGGTGTATATACACCTATTGTTTAAATAAAAAGCCGGTTAAGGGCTTTTTTACATCGTTTATGTTGTAGGTATATTGTCTATATAATTTAATTCAGTCAGAAATTTATTGAATCGATTGTGTCCCATATAATCGGTTACCTGTTTTTGCGCTTTTTTCCATAATGGAATGGCTTTTTCCAGTCTGTTTTTACCTTTTTTACTCAGTTCGATTAGACGTGTACGTTTGTCCTTACCGGGTCGGGTATTGACCAGGCCCTGATTTTCGAGTGGGCGTAGGTTGCGTGTCAGAGTGGTCCTGTCCATCATCAGGTAGTTAGCCAGGTCAGTCACGGTAATGCCGCTATATACAGACAGAACGCCGAGGATGGTAAATTGTGTTGCCCGGAGTTCTATTGGTTGTAAAGCTGCGTCGTAGTGTTGGGTGAGCACACGTGCAGACTTTCTGACGTTGAAACAAGCGCAGTTCTGTAGGCCATGTTGTTGTACAAGTGATTTCATATATGTGTATATACACGTAATGTAGCTGTAGTGTCAAGTTTTTTTGTAATCTACATGTTAACGTTAAAAGTTCTCTTGTAGATAAAGGTGTGTGCAGTCAGGAATCTAGAGGACAGTGTACTCATTAAAATTTATCTAGTCTGACAACTGTTTGATTTAAATGTACTGTTTTCAGAATTTCAACAATGTCTGATTCTAGTCGATAGTTGCCTAGTCAGTTATCGACCCATAGCTATACGTTATAAATAGCTAGTATAATAGTGTTTTTGAGCTATAAATTTGAATGCTTATTTGTTAATAGGATTATTTAAGGTAGACTATTATTAAAATTATTTATATTCTTCTTATACGTTCACTACTTATGTTCAAATATATATGAATCCATATTCTTTGTTAGCTGCTCCAAGTATGATTCTTAATGCGGGGTTGATTCTCGCTGCCTTGTTTGCCATGTATTTTCTACGTAGACCAAAACTGCAAAAGAGCGAGTCCTGGCAAGCAACCTTAACACCATTGTCATCAATTATTGGCAGCGGTTTTCTTATTATGTCACCGTTATTGGCTAGCGTTGTTGGTGGGCTTTCACCCATTGCGGTTATCGGTATAGTTGTACTGGCATATGCTATCGGTAGTGTTATACGATTTAATATAATGCATGTAGAGCCACGGATAAAAGATAATAGTTTGTCAAAAACAACCAGAGAAGTTGAATACCTTGGTGATATTGCTCTTGTTCTAGCCTACATGGTTGCTGTAGCGTTCTACTTATCATTATTATCTTCCTTTTTATTTAGTTATCTCGGGATAGATAACCTCGATGCAGAGCGATGGCTAACAACAATAATAATTTTATTTATTTCGATTGTAGGTTATAAGCGTGGCCTGGGTGGGCTGGAAAAACTCGAAGCCATATCAATGACTGCTCAGCTTTCCATTGTATTTGCATTATTAATAGGTCTGGCAGCCTTTTCTTATCTTTTTTATACATCGGGCGAAAGTTTAAACTTCGATTTCCCACAGCGCGATTTTAGCACCCAGATAAGAATACTTGCAGGCGCCTTACTGGTTGTGCAAGGTTTTGAAACGTCACGTTTTCTTGGTGAAAAATACAATTCAGAAATACGTGTCGCATCAATGAAAAAAGCACAAATCATTTCGGGAATCCTGTATGTAGTCTCTGTCGTTCTGTTTTTGCCTGTTGTTCAACATCTTGATCTTCAACATATCCAAATGGCAAAAATAGTCAATGTTACTGGCATGGCGGCAATAGTTTTACCCTTTATGCTAATAGGTGCAGCATTATTGAGTCAGTTTAGTGCGGCAGTAGCAGATACGGGTGGTGGTGGCGGATTATTAAGCGAGAACAGTGGAAATAAACTGTCAACACGTGTCAGCTATTTAGGTATTTCAATCTGTGCAATCTTGCTGGTCTGGGCAGTAGAACTGATTGAGATCATTACCCTCGCTTCCCGGGCATTTGCCTTTTACTATTTTCTGCAAACATTACTAGCGCTTAATTTCTGTTATCGAGATTGTTCACCTGAATCGCGAATGTCTTTATGGACACGTATATTTTTCATTACTCTTGCTATCATACTTGCATATATTATTTTTTTTGCAATCCCGGCAGAATAAATATCAATACAAAAAAATATAATCTATAATTATCTCGTATTAAACAAAGGTTCACAAGATTATAGATAATCCTTAAATATTACTTTTGGTATTTCACATAAGGTATTTTAGTTAGTATCAATTGTCTGCTATTGGGGTGATATATGTCACATAAATAATAACATAACATGAGTTGATACTTAGTTAAGTTACATCCCTTGCACAAGAACGGTGTTTTAGAGCAATTGGTTCTAAGTATAATTATAAATTGATCTCTGCTACCTATTAATGCTATTACTATAGGTATGAATGTGAATGCACTTATGCAACCCGCTATCTTGCCACTCGTTTCTTTGGTAACAGCGTAAAATGATCAAGCTGACTGTTAATGACAGACCTGTCGAGTTAAATGATGGCTTGACCTTGCTCGATGCAGCCAGGGAAGCGGGCGTGTATATTCCCACGCTCTGTTATTATCCTCGACTGCCGTCCCATGCTGTATGCCGCATGTGTCTCGTGGATGTTAAAGGTGAAACCCGGCCCCAACCTGCTTGTAAGACTATAGCGAAAGAGGGTGATGTCATCATAACGGACTCCAGGGATTTGCAGGAATTTCGTAAAACCGATGCACAATGGTTGCTGGCACGCCATCCAAACGATTGCATGCGTTGTGAAGTAAACGGTTCGTGCAAATTACAGAGTTTTGTTTACGAGAATCAACTTGAAGACAGTTGGGAAAAAATTCCGATAGGATCGGTAGAGCATCCGGAGCATATACTCACTGACCACACATCGCCGAGTATCTGGCGTGATCTTTCAAAATGCATTGAATGCGGCTTGTGTGTAGAAGCTTGCGGTGATGCGGGACAACAACAATACGTGATCGGATTTGCAGAGCGTGGATCAGATCGCTTGCCCGTAACAGTTTTCGATCAATCACTTGCGGACACCCAATGTATTTCCTGTGGTCAATGCACACTTGTGTGCCCGGTCGGTGCTTTGATCGAAACGCCACACTGGCACGAAGTTTTACATACTCTTGATGCACACCGACGTGTATCTGCAGTACAGGTTGCACCGGCTACACGTATTGCCATTAGTGAAGAGTTCGGAATGAACCCCGGTACTGTGAGCACGGGCAGAATGATCAATGCGCTGAGGCAGCTGGGTTTTGATTACGTGTTCGATACTAATTTTGCGGCAGATTTGACGGTTATGGAAGAAGCAACCGAGTTTCTGGCGCGCTTAAAAAATCAGAAACAGTTACCTCTGTTTACATCTTGTTGTCCTGGCTGGGTGAACTGGGTTGAGATCAACCGACCTGATCTTCTGCCTCACTTGAGTACAACAAAATCACCGCAACAAATGCATGGCGCACTCACGAAAAGGGGCGCCTTCGCTCGGTCACTCGGTTCTGAATTTGCAGAGGGTGAAATTGAACCCTATGTTGTCAGTGTGATGCCCTGCACCGCCAAGAAAGATGAGGCCGTTCGGCCTGGTGTATCCGGTGATGTAGACCATGTTCTTACAACGCGCGAACTGGCCAGAATGATCAGGGCACGCGACATTGCTTTTAGTTCATTACCGGAAGAGGGCGCTTTCGATAATCCACTGGGTGAAAGTACCGGCGCCGGTCAGATCTTCGGTGCATCGGGTGGTGTTATGGAAGCGGTTGTGCGCACAGCATTACATTTCATCGGCGAGGAAAACTCACTTCCGTTGGAATGGCATGAACTTCGCGGCGTAAACAAGGCAGTGAAAACAGCCGAGATTCCCGGCATAGGCAAGGTCGCTATTTGTAATGGTATTGCAGCAGCGCAACGTATGTTGGAAAGCGAAACATGGCGTGATGAATTCGTTGCCATTGAAGTGATGGCATGTGTTGGTGGATGTTTGGGTGGTGGTGGCGAACCTAAATCTATGGATCCACTTGTTCTGGAGAAGCGCATGCAGGCAATTTATAAAATGGACAAGCATACGCCGCGACGACGTTCGTATGAAAACAGGGATGTGCAAAAATTATATGCGACAGAATTAAAGCAACCTAATTCTGTTGAAGCACACGCATTACTACACACGAGTTATGCTGCGCGAAAATCCCACCGATTGTTTTTGATGCGGTTTCTCGATTGTGTTGACAGACGAGATGCCAGTGGTGTGGCCAAGCTGTTTCATCCTGATGCGTTGTGGTCAACAGCCTCACCTTTCGGTGACATCCAGGGCATCACAAATATCGAAGACTTAATCAACACGCGTCTGCCACCGCGCAAGTATGGCCCGGCATATGTCCGACATCGAATGGCGTCTACCGCGGATGTTGATGATCTTACTGTCGTCACACCCACGGGCGAGCGATGTCGATTCAGTATGGAAGTAGAAATCCTGCATGAAGGTAACCAGTCAAGAATGGTGATCAAAAATCTTGTGCGGGAAATTCTGTAATACAATTTGTATCGTTTATTAATGAGACACAAAATCACTATATTATTGAAACATTGATATATTTGTCATATTCGAGGTCTTACTACAAATTGTATAACGAGACACGGAGTCTCGTTAATGCAACTGTTATATGCCAAAGGCGATTAGGCAAGAGCGCCAGTGGAAGATAAAATGAACAAATTAAAGAACGAAATACAGTCTATTTCTGACCGGATGCGTGAAAATGGTGGTCCATTTTGGTCCAGGGAAGATGGAGATATCCATGCACCCGCAGGTTTTTCTACGATTGATGTTTTGAGAGTCCTTGGTGAACTAGGTGCTACTATTCAGAAATACTCGTTACTTCGCGATAGCGTTGAGTTTATATTGACCTATCAAAACCCGGATGGTTCTTTCAAGTATTCGGCAAAAAGTACAAAACTTCCGTGTATGGCCGGGCGGATCGTGGCTGCACTAGGGCGTGTCGGAGCTCTAAAGGATGCACGATTGAATGTCACTTATCATTGGTTCCTGGAAAATCAGTCAAATGATGGAGGATGGAGGTGCGCCACGGTCAAGCTCGGTAAATCACCAATTACCGATGCGAGCAATCCAGGAACTACACTATATATACTTGATGCATTTCGTTTCCGCGATAATAGCCCTGATGACATTTTATGCCTGAATCGAGGCATTGAGTTTCTGCTTCGACACTGGGAAACTCGTGCCCCTCTTGGTCCATGTGAGTTCGGGATTGGCTCCCGTTTTTTAAAGTTGAATATCCTTTCACTCGTTATAATTTATTTTATTATGTGTATGTTCTCTCGCATTATCGTATGGCACACCGAGATAACCGTTTTCGTGAAGCATTAAAAATGCTCTCTGGCAAATTAGTTACTGAAAAAATGCCTGTTGAAGCGCCACACCGGGCATGGCAGGATTATAGTTTTGCTCGAAGAGGCCATATCAGTAAGTTGGCAACAATGCTTTGGCTCGAGATTAATAAAAATTTAAAGGCGCGATAATTAATCAGGTTGGGCATATAAAAATGAATAACGAGACATGGTCTCGTTAATACAACTGTTATAAGGAATAAAACATGGAGTTAAAAATGAATAATTATTTATTATTTTCACTTTTGGTGTTGTTCCCACTCACAGCATGTTCTGAGTCAAACTCAACTACAACACAAAAAGAAACTGTATACCAACGCCAAATAAAAGTTTATGACGAACAATCTAAAATAGTAGAAGAACAACAAGCAGAGGCTGAAAGGCAATTAAAAGAAACTGCTAAACAATTAGAAATTGCTAATTCACAGCAAAAACGCATGAAAAAATTACTAGAAAGGCAAGAAAAACAAGCTGACCGTTACGATGCTATATTAGACAAATGGGAAAAGAAAAAATAATGCCTTATAAAAAGGGATAACGAGATATAGGGTCTCGTTAATACAACTGTTATGCAATATAAAAATGTTCAAATATTTTAGAAAAAAGAAGAATATACAGTTAATTGCGGTTTTAAATAGAACAATAAATTATTTAGAAACTTCGGAGGAATCTGATTATTCAGTACTAGAGTCAGGACAAATAATAATACTAAAATCAACAATTGAATCTCTATCGTGTAATGGGAAATTTGATAAACTTGAGTTAAAGGTATTATTTGCTGTAACAAGTGATATTCAAGAGATTTCGGTACGAAATAATTGGGCAGATGAACTCATAGAGTTAGCGAGCGAATTCGATGAGTATATATATAAAATTATGCATAACAAGGCCATTAAAAACCACGCACTAAGTGCGCTGGATTCGCAACAAGTTGCTCGCCTTTTATAGCGGCGTTATATGCAATAAGTCATTAAGGACTCATTCTAGAATGATTAATTTAAGGATAATAGAAATATCACCTTTGTTGCTCTTACTAAGTATGGCGACTGCTTTTACAAATCTTCACGCATCCGATTTTGGTGCCATGGTAGTGCCATCACTAATGGATTCAAACATGGATGGTTGGTATAAAACTCCACCAAATAGTGGCCCCAATATCCATAGGGCTCATAGTATTTATCAAGATCAGGAATTTAATTTGCTTATATTCTTTAGAGGATACAAAGCAGATCAAGATAACATCGTTCACGTCAGATATGATGTACAGATCTATGATCCACAAGAAAAGAAAACAGATGATGAAGGTTCTGACTTGTTGGCATATAAAGGCCCCATGGGCAACCCAAATGCTTTAATGCTTAACCAGCAATATTTAAAAATAGTATTTACTGAAAAATACCCCATAGGCAACTACAAGATCAAGGTCACAGCATACGATAAAATTAATAATAAATCATTTACGTCAGAAACACCTATAGAACTGGTTCCTTTTTCGTTACCTGATAAATTTTCTTCACAGAAGGAAGCAGGTGAATGGATGATGAAGTATTATATAAGTCCTACGCCAATAAAGGCTATCAGTGCGTTGCAAGAATTTGTACAAGTTGATCCGGTGTGGCTGAATGAAAATATAAGTATATTAAGCTTTTTCAAAACGATATATGAAGACAATCCATTTTTGTTAAAGAATGTTGACAAACAATTCTCTTCTTTTTCAAAAGAGGATCAAAAGAAGTTTTTGATTATCTCCTCAATCATTGGTGATACACAATTTTTACTAAAAGATATATCATCTTTGCCTAATGATTTAAGTGATTATTTACTAGAAATAGCAGATTTTCGTATTCCAAAGGTTAAGGATGAAATTATTTCCGCAGTGCAGCTAGATATACTTTGGTCAGAGTTTCTGGCAACTGGTAAATATGAGCCAATTAGAAAGATTGTTAGCTCACTAGCACTATATAAGCATAAAGGTACACTTGATAAGATAAAATCAGGAGAAATTAAGAAGGTCACAGAAGATATAAAAGCAAAAGCATATTTAGAAGCAACGTATCAATCGGCAATCTGGTCATTAAAGAGCAACATGAAACAAATGCCTTTAGTTCTAAAATATTGTACATTTATATACCAAAATGAAAAACTCGATGAAAATATAAAACGCCAACTTGGCACTATAATCCAAGTAGTTCAATCTGAAATTCGAGAACATGATGCATCAAAAGACCCCTAAGCACAGTAAAGGACACTACAAATCACTCAAATTGACCAGCGCAAAAAACGCGCCGCCAAGTTAGTTCAACCGTTATGGAAATTTGGAGAGTTTTTTTTTGTGTGAAATACATATAAAACTATTTATGAATATTATTTTTATTCTAATGGTTTTAATTAGTTTGTTGGCTTCTTTTGATGCAAGTGCCGAAGTTGTTAACGATTTTAGTCGCTTAAACTCTATTAATATCGATAGAGTAATTAGAGTGGAATCAATAAATGATATTCTCAAGGTTGTGGAATACGCGCGCAAAAATAACTCTAAAGTTTCTATAGCCGGAAAAAGGAATAGTCAAGGTGGGCATACTGCAACAAAAGGTACAGTAGTCCTAAATATGGAAAAAATTAAATATAGAGCGCAGTAATGGGATTACTTAATAAAAAATGGTGTCCCCGACAGGAGTCGAACCTGTAACCTACGCCTTAGGAGGGCATTGCGCTGTCCAGTTGCGCCACGAGGACTCTATAACGGTAAAACTTTTTCCAGGTGTCCCAAATTTGTCCCAAGACGCTTAAATTATTTTATTAACCTATTGAAATATAAGAATAATTTATGCTGAGGACTTCCCTGTGGAGCACTTAGGAGGGAATAAAGAGGTCTGTTTAGAATCAATGACTTACAGATTAATCTTTTTACATTCAATCACTTAATATCATGTTCAATCACACTCAATCACGTTGGTTTACATTCGTATTGTCCCAAATTTGTCCCAAGAAACGAATCAGTTTGAATGCAGCACCTTATATAAATATTTTCTTAGATGACGGTAAACGACACAAAGCCATCATTTATTATCTAATGCACAAGACTTAAAACTATGCCATAGCAGACAATCAACTTGTACGTTTAGTAAGATATTTCAACTTATTAAGCGCTAACTAAATAAGAGTTTCCCCAATTTTTGAAAAATTACTTTACATAGATTTTCTAAATTATTTGGGTGCTCAGTAATTTGCAATTAAATTTTTGTGATAATTAAATATGTATTTTTACGTATTTATTTAAATTTCTATAAACGTAATAATGTTATGGGTGGAAGGGGTTTTTTACATATACGAAAGCCAACCAGGGGCTTCATGGAATTAGTCAAAAGGAAGTGCCACACAAAATCACTTTGCTTGTGGTTTCGTTTTAAGGACGATCATGTCGAACTGATCCGCCAGGAACCAGTAAAGGTGATCGCTCCACTTTGACGTCTATTATAAGATATCCGCGTGGTCGCAATGCGTGGATTTGATGCGCAATGAAAAGCCGATATATTTCTTCTATGACGACTCCAACAACACAGCTGTCATTAAGATCTCCGATGAACCTATTGGTGAGAAAGGGAGTTGAACATAAACCTCGTTGTGGAATTTCGTTGGCATCTGAATGATGCTTAACAAGGACGCAATGCCGTGGCATTGGCAAAGACACTAAGGAGATATTCATGAAATTATATCACTCGACTATGACAATTATGGGTGAAGTCGATTCGCTGGATGTTACCGAAGGCTCATTTTCTCTCAAGTTGCTTACCGGTGACTTAATTTCTGTTCATATATCCAAGACCACGTCTTATGAGGTGCTTCGCAACGTCGGGGATGGGGACACTAGGCGCGATCGCGTAGAAGATCCAGACCAAAGCCTTGTCGAGGAAAAAATAGGCAAACGCTCCGAAGTTTCAGATAAATCTTTTTGGGATGCCAAGCGGCAATTACTAAAGTACATAATGCCGGACCTAATGGTTTGTATTCAAGGAGTAAGCAGCAATCATAACGACATCGTAATTTATTCTGCTCGTCGGGTCGTCCTGATGCACTCAGAGCCAAACAACTACGGGTGGGAAGAATCCCACTGGTGGCTCCAGCAGATCAATATTTTATTTGAACAGTGGCTTGACGCGCTCTTCGAAACGCGCCGAGAGTTTACCGAAGATGACTTCGCCGAATTTTATCGAACCAATCTCGATTTGCTGGGAGGTACAACCAATGATGTCACTCAGGAATGTGCAACCATGTCTCGTTTTCTATACGGGTTGTCATCCGCCTATCTACTGACTGGTAACGAACGTTCGCTTGCCGCTGCTAGGGCTTGTTCCAAATACCTCATCAACGCCTTTTCTAGCCCAAGTCATGATGGCGAATATATTACCTGGAAGTTTGGTCGCGTTAAGGATGGCACCAGCACAAAGGAAATCATCGGTTCCCTAAACCCCGACGACCGCGGCACGTTTGCTCTTTACGAGCAAATATACGCGTTATCAGGGTTGACACAGTACTTCCGTGTCACACAAGATACTTGGGTTCTTGGGTACATTATTCGCACTATTTCAGCGTTTGAGCAATTCTACCTAGACGAAGAGCGCCCTGACGACACCTGTTTTACCGGTAAAGGTGGTTATTTCTCGCATATTGATCCTGTGACGATGCGGCCGGATTCCCCGTCGCTGGATGCAACTGGCAACCGAGAAAAGAAAAACTGGAACTCGATCGGTGATCACATCCCCGCATATCTGATCAATCTACTAGTTTCGATCGATCCACTGCCCGAGTCCGATCAGGATGATTCCTGGGCAAGACTTCGTGATTTGTGTCGTAAAATTCTTGACGATTGCGTTACTAATATATTAGATCATTTCGCTCCGGAAGATGGTACAAAATTTGTTAATGAGCGCTTCCATAAGGATTGGAGCTATGACACTACCTGGGGCTGGCAGCAAAACCGGGGCATTGTCGGCCACAACCTGAAAATTTCATGGAACCTAACCCGCTGTGCTCACTATTACCACAGACTCATCGCGGAAGCGAAACAGACTGGCGATCAAGATACTGAGAGTAAGTACGCTGACCTCGCTCAACGTTGTTACGATTTTTCTCGCCAGATTGGCCGTAACATGAAAGAAGTTGGAGTCGACCTCGTGCGTGGAGGAATTTTTGATGCGCTAGAGCGTACCCCTTCCAATAACATGCCAGTAGAGTTTTCATGGGGCAGCTCGAAAGATTTTTGGCAGCAAGAACAAGCAATTTTAGCATATTACATTATGCACGGTATAGGTAGCGATGAACAAGAAAAGGCCGACTTCCTTAAGCTCGCGCGCTTCTGTGCAGCATTCTGGAACCTGTTCTTCATCGACCAGGACAACAGAAAAATTTACTTCCGAACCACTGAAACTGGTGAACCAATCATCAAAGGACAACACGGCATACAAGGCGGACATGCTATTGCTGGTTACCACGCTTTCGAGTTGAATTATCTTGCTCACCTGTATATTCGAACTTACGTAGAACGGGGAGAGGGGAAGCTCGACAGTTTTGTACTGTATTATCGGCCAAATAAGAACAAAAGCATTAGGACTCTGAACGTTATGCCGGACTTTTTCCGACCGGGCGATCTTAAGATAATTAATGTCAAGATCAACGGAGTAGTCATACCCATAAAAAATCAGCATCTTTTCCAGATAGATATTTCGGCATTACCGGAAGACTCAGTGATTATGGTTGAATATCTCCCGATGGGCCGCTCGCATGTCCAGACGGAGGATGAAGTAAAGGCAGCGCGGACGAAAACAGCAGGCATAGATGTCAGCCAAATGTATAAGGCACTCTAGATCGTTTTATGAATCAGCATACGTGTAACCACTTTATATAAATGGAGAAAACTATGACCAATAAACCTCTAAATGGTAAAAAGGTTGCTGTCCTGCTGGAATCAGAGTTTGTACCTGCCGAGATCGAAACTTATCTTGAAAGGTTCTCTTCCTACGGGGCAGAAGTACATCTCATGTCTCGACTATGGGGAAGCTCGGAACTCACCTTTTTTAGTGATGTAGAGAATGAGGGAGGTACCCCTCAAACGATTAAAGTACAATTAGACTTTGCTGATGTTGATCTGGATGAGTACGCTGCAATAGTAATGGCAGCGAACTACACGAGTGTGCGTCTTCGGTGGGTTGCGGATGAAGACACCGATGGAAAACCTATACATGGGAATAGTGGTCGTTGCGCGCCGGCCGTTCAGTTTTTTTACAAGGCGATGATGAATCCTAAAATCATCAAGGGTTTTCCTTGCCACGGATTGTGGATTCTTTCTCCTATTCCAGAGGTGCTCGCTGGGCGTCACGTAACGTGTAATCGAGTAATGCTTGGTGACGTTAGGAACGCCGGTGGTGTCTACGTTAGTTCTGAGAATGGCGTAGTTGTTGATGCTGATATCGTAACAAATGACAGTGCCAGTCGGACCGCTGAACTGGTGGATGCAATCCGAGATCAGATACTGGCCATTGAAGCGGGGCAAGCGAATCCCTCTATCTCTGAAGCTAAGACGTCTTCGGTATCCCATCACACTGAAAAGCTCGCTAACGACCTTGTAACCTTTTGGACGAGTGAGTTTGAGTCCTACCTAAAAGCGGGCGGCAAAGGCGCTATTTCCGAACGTCCAATAAAAAAGATTGTTCGTTCGCTATTAAATCTTAGTTCATACGATTCTGCCGAAGCAAAAAAGTTTGTAACCTTGCAAGTAAATAACTTAACCGGTGTCTCTTTAGAAAAATTCAAAAAGAGAACGATTCTACTTGTGGCATCGGAAAATGGCGTTTGGGCTTCTGAACTTACTGTAGTGGCGAGCATTCTATTGGCGGCAGGTTACAAAGTAGTTATTGCTACCGAAACCGGCAAACCACCCCACATGTTGAGTATTAGTTATGATCCTAATTTCGTTGATGCTTCATTAGGTATTTCTGTCGTTTCGACAGAGGAAGCTGAGTTGGCTCATAGATATCGCGACTCAGATACTACCGAGGGGAGGTTACTCTTGCAGGAAAATGTGGTGAGTTTGGCGGAAATTGTACGGCCACCGTTGGTTGCAGACTATTTGGAAGATCAAGAAAGTACGATGAACGAATTAGCAGATGGTGTTAAAGATATTACAAAATGGATTAATAAATATGATGGGATCGTTATCGCTGGCGGTTCAGGCTCAGTAGCTGGATTTTCAATGAACGGTGGACTTCATCATCTTCTGCTCGCATTCAATCGCTTGGATAAACCAATAGTAGCTCAATGCAATGGTGTTTTCTCTTTGGTTCAGGCTATCGATCCTATAACTGGAAAGTCGATATTAAATGGGAAGCTTGCTACGACTCATTCAAGAAGTCACGAATACCACAGGGGAGGTTGGGGTTGGGCTAAATTAAACGAGGAAGATGAGGAGACGTGGATACTTCCAGGAGCAGATGGTAATCCGATTATAGATTCAGCGCCGATGGTGAGAAACGCGGTTGGCGTCGATGGTAAGTTCTTCTCACCGCCCGCTACATCATATGCAGTTGCTGTCGACGGAACGATCATTACAGCACGAACAACACCTGATGGTGGACCTGCCACGTTCGCACTTATTGCAATTCTGGAGGGTGGTAATAGATTTAAAGGAAGATACTTTATTCAAGATGAGAGTGGATTTACCCAATTTAAATAGTGTTAGTGGATGGAATAAGACAATGATTTGATGTGCATAGGTTGAAGGTATTTCGTGCATTTATGTTGTCTTCTTCGGTGGAATGGTACTTAAAAAATGACTGCCTGGCATTACAACTTTTTCACTTTAATGTACTTCCGAATAAGGGGTTACGGCTTCAATATCAGCGTGACTGGTACCGGTAGTTGGGAGTAACGCGCATAAGGGGATATTATCATGCCAACCCAGAATATTAATTTTGTATATTACCCAGGCGTTTTCGGCGATGTCTTTCCTGGGACTTCAGCAACGCTTGAAGGAAGTTGGGACGAGCAAGGTATTTATTCGGATGACTGGTCGGTAGTCAATATGGCGAAAGTTGAGTCCTCCGACGGCGGTTACTGCTTCCGTGCATCTGTGCCTCTCGACATAAGCCAGTTGGGTGCAACATTTCGCTGGGGGGTAAGGTTCCACGATCAAAATGCCGGCGAATCCAGCTGGGCTATCCCAACCGAGGTTAGGTCAACTGAATCGCGTGAGCGTTATCGCACTTTCCGTTTTGAGGACACTACCCAAGTTGAAAGCTATTATTTGACTACTTGCCGTCATCTTGGGGCAAACAAGTACCGCAAGTCCGATGGAGACTGGGGTGCACGTTTTCGGGTATGGGCACCTAACGCTCAATCTGTCGACTTGGTCTTTGGCTCCATCTGTAACTTGGATGATCCGAACAAAACCCCTGTCGACCCTGACACCTCAATTGAGCGGGGTAAAATCGGTGGTGGGTACATAGCTTATGATGGCACGGGTATCCACCCAAACCTCTCTCAGATTCCAATGGTCAGGAACGATGATGGAATATGGGAAACGCCTGAGAACCAGTTGGAACTTCAGGATCTTTCAATGCTCAAGCATCGGCTGTATATGTACCGAGTCACGCGCGACGATGGCTCGGTAGTGTTTCGATCAGATATCTACTCACGCTGTCAAGTCGGTTTCGGTGCATACGACCCTGGCGGGGCAGCATACGATGGGCCGCTCAGTGAACTTGCGGGTACAGTTAGTTGCTCAGTGACAGTCGACCCAGAAAAGGTTGTAAGGACTTTTGATGTTCCCGTTTGGCCGGAACCACGCGAAGAACTTGTCTCTGTTGAAGAATTCTGGGCGGATGAGTTCACAGATAAGATTCTGCCGAAGCGCGTAGAGGATTTGATTATTTATGAGTTACATCTAGGCGCACTTGGATTTGGAAACGATAAGCCAGGAACCCTTAAAGATGCCATCGCATTGCTCGACCACATTGCAAGCTTGAATGTTAATGTGATCGAACTACTACCTTTGTCTGAGTTTGGTGGCGGGGTAGAGAACTGGGGTTATGCAACATCTCACTACTTTGCTATCGAGTATGGTGGCGGTGGTCGTGACCAATTCAAACACTTCGTCAAGGAGTGCCACCGCCGAGGCTTGGCAGTCATTATGGATGTGGTATACAACCACTATGATCATAATGCGGATAGGGCTCAGAGATATTATGATTCGACCTTGCCTGAGCATGACATTTACTATTGGTATGAGGGGCGATCGTCAGATTATGAGTATCTTAGGAACGATGGATGGGGCGACTCGTGGTACCGAGGTGGTTATGTTGAAAATAATTCGACCGGAGATTCTCCAGCATTTCATGAAGAACTGGTGAGAAAAATGTTTATCAGCAGTGCAGTCTCGCTTATAGAAGAATTCCACATTGATGGCTTTCGTGTTGATCAAACTACTTCCATGCATCAATACAATAAAGTTCGAGCGACTGCAAAGGACGGCATAGAAGCGCGCGATGTTAATATATTTGGTGGGAAATTCTTACGCGAGTTTGGGAGAGCAATGCGCCTTTTCCAGCCAAATATTATACTTATGGCTGAAGATCACTCCGAATGGGATGAGGTGACCAAGCCTGTTGAACTTGATGGAATGGGCTTCGACGCACGCTGGTATTCTGACTTTTACCATCACCTGTCTGGCGATACTAATTCAGGCTCTAAAGCCAACCTACTTAGAAATGCATCTCTCAATGGCTTCGAGTATGCGTTGAATATGGATTGGTTTTCAGATGCATTATTGAATTCTCAATTCAGTAAGATCGTATACAACGAGTCACACGACGAGGCCGGTAATAGTACCGGGCCTTTTATTGATCCTACATGGAAGGAGGGTGACGAAGAACACAAACGCCACACTTCCCACCGAAGTATAGTTGTCGCGGTTAACGCTGCTCCACTTTTCGGTGACACTCGCAAGTATGCGGAAGCACGCTGCCGTTTTGCATGGGGAGTCACAGTGCTCTCAGCGGGAACACCTATGTTCCTGTATGGCGAGGAAGTGGGCGCGGAGAAGCGTTTTAAGTATGGTGCTGTTCTTGAGAATAAAGAAGATATTCACGGAATGCGCGAAGGGAGTGGCAAACATCTCTACAAGTTCTATTCTGATGTGAATGCCCTCCGCTTGAATAGCTCTGCTCTGCGAAGCCGGAATATTGATATCGTCCATGTCAATAATGATAACCGCGTGATCGCATTCAAACGATGGGACGACGAACAATCCTTCCTCATATTCGCTAGCCTGGCAGACGAGCCCTACGGTACTGGATATGCTATCAACAACAACCGCATTCAATCTGGTGAGTGGACAGAGATATTTAGCAGCGATTCAGCAGCATATGGTGGCGACAATGTTGGCAACTATGGTCAATCCATCTCCTGTGTTGATGGACGCATTGAAGCTGTGATTCCATTCGCCGGATTTGTAGTCTTGGCGCACGAACGTAATCCTCGTTTTTAGCGAAAAATGAAAGCGAACAAGGCGCGGTACTCGGAGAGAAATTCAGCTGCGCTTCATTTTGTGTTTATTCCAAAATATAAAAAGTCGTCTATGGAAATTTAAGGGCTTATATTGGTGAGATATTTCACGACTTAGCGAGTCATCGTGAAAGTAGAATCGAAGAGGGAGATATGATGGGAGATCATA
>Ga0316206_1000625_pt1 | contig 42456 bp, 39 predicted proteins | sample 6monthpyrite_MG_FD_204942 | JGI IMG/M metagenome (GOLD analysis project Ga0316206, IMG submission 204942) | Microbial mat bacterial communities from mineral coupon in-situ incubated in ocean water Damariscotta River, Maine, United States -... | ecosystem: Environmental > Aquatic > Marine >...
TAACAATATTAAACCGCTCACGTATCGATCTTTTATTTTCTGATGTTGTTATGCCAGGGAAAATCAATGGCTATGTTTTGGCAGAAAAAGCACTAAATATAAACTCAGAGATTAAAGTTTTATTAACCTCAGGCTATGTCGATAAAAATGGTAGTCATAAAGAATATAATTTTCCGCTTCTGGAAAAGCCGTATAGTAGACTTAGTTTGTCAAAAAAAATACGCACCTTACTTGATAGTGAGTCTTTACCATTTCAATAAAATCCACTGGTTGATCGGTGGGTTGGCAAAGTTATCGTTACGTGTTTCTAATATGCCATCTCCATCGGTATCAACCATATAGTATGGGTTTCCGCTGGCAGGTGTGATTTTTACGTAGCGCACCTGCCCATTGATGCTGTATTCTTCAATGACAACGTCCTTTTTTCGAATAATACGAACTTCAGGTTGGGGAATGTTTCGGCTGTCATCTTCTTCTGGTAAAGCCGGTGGTGGCGTTGGCGTCTCTGCATTTTGCGAAAAAGTTTTAGATCGGTCCAGTGGCGGAGGCGGTGGAATATTTTCAGCCGCAAAAGCGATTTGCGATGTTATGAATAAAAAATTAAGGCTGATGACTTTTAAAAGTGTCATTTAAGGTTCCTTTGGTTAGAAAATAATCGGGTTCTTACAATTGTAGCAAAATTTCTGCCTCTTCAGCAGAGGGTTCAAAACCACAATTTTCATAGTGCTCAAAGATGGCATTGGTGATTTTTTTGGGATCGCTGATTATTTTAATCAGGTCCAGATCTTCTTTATTGATTACGCCTTCGTTGACCATGGTGGTTTTAAACCAACCCAACAAACCTTCCCAAAAAGGTTGGTGTACAAGGATAATTGGGATGCGGCGGCTTTTCTTGGTTTGCACCAGGGTTAAAATTTCTGCGAGTTCATCCAGTGTGCCAAACCCCCCGGGCATCACCACGTAAGCTGATGCGTATTTCACAAACATGACTTTGCGAGAAAAAAAGTGTTTAAATGACAAAGAGATATCCTGATATGGATTACCGATTTGTTCGTGCGGCAGCTGGATATTTAGGCCAATACTGGGTGATTTTCCTTCAAAAGCACCTTTATTCGCAGCCTCCATAATGCCGGGGCCACCACCACTTACAACCGAAAAGCCTGCATCAGAAAGCTCACGCGCAATGTCGACAGTAAGTTTATAATAAGGATGCTCAGGTGCGGTTCTGGCCGAGCCAAAGATACTAACAGAAGGCTTAACATAGGCCATACGTTCAAAACCCTCAACAAATTCCGCCATAATTTGGAATATTTTCCATGATTCACGACTCAGAACAGAGTCATTAATAGGGTTCATACTTGGATGGTTTGATTTGTTATCCATGGCGCCTCACTATTTATGTGATTATTAATTATTGCTTTAAAGTTGAGCGTTCAATCGTGTCTTCGCGTAAAATGATCGCAAGTTTTCGAAGCCTTTTCACGAATTGTGAGGAGGTTGCAATGCAGTTATCTGCCTTCTCAGTATTTTTGAACAGGTCTTTGTAAGTATATGTCAAAAAAATCAAACCCGCCTTTTGTTCTTGTCGATGGTTCCTCTTATTTATTTCGTGCGTACCATGCTATGCCGGATATGAGTAATTCTAAGCGTGAGCCTACAGGTACAATTTATGGCGTTATTAATATGGTACGTCGCTTATTAAAAGATTATGACCCGGAATATTTAGCGGTGGTTTTTGATGCAAAAGGAAAAACTTTTCGCAATGACATGTATAAAGAATATAAAGCGAACCGTCCGCCAATGCCGGATGAGCTGCGCGATCAAATTGAACCTATTCACAATATTATTAAAGCGATGGGGCTGCCGTTAATCTGCGTCTCAGGTGTAGAGGCTGATGATGTTATTGGAACGTTATCCGAACAGGCAACCGAGCTTGGTATCGACACGCTGATTTCGACCGGTGATAAAGATATGGCGCAGCTGGTGAACAAGCATGTCAGCCTGGTGAATACCATGACCGGCGTAGATATGGATGTTGATGGTGTAAAAGAAAAATTTGGTGTGCCACCAGAACGTATTATTGATTATCTCGCTTTAATTGGTGACACCGCTGATAATGTGCCCGGTGTACCAAAGGTAGGACCGAAAACGGCGGTTAAGTGGTTGGGCCTTTATGATTCCATTGACGGTATAATGGAAAATGCAAAAGAAATTAAAGGCAAGGTTGGCGAGAACTTACGTGAGTTTATGGATCAGCTACCGCTGTCCCGAGATTTGGTGACGATTAAATGCGATGTTGAATTAGGGCAGGATCCAAAAACATTAAAACGACAAGAGCCGGACTATAAAAAGTTAAAAGAACTTTTTGGGCACTTTGAATTTAAAACCTGGTTGGCAGAAGCAACCGCAGGTACCAGCCCCACAACTAATGATTCAAAATCAAAAACTCCGATAATTGATACAAAAGAAATAGCAGCAAAGTATGAAACTATTTTTACAGAAAAAGAATTAGATAGCTGGTTAAAGAAACTTAAAGAAGCCGATTGTTTCAGTTTTGACTTAGAAACAACCAGTTTAGCTTATATGCAGGCAGAAATTGTTGGGCTTTCTTTTTCAGTAAAAGAAGGTGAGGCCGCGTATATACCGGTGGCACATGATTATTTAGATGCACCAAAACAACTTAGCCGTGAAATGGTTTTGGAAAAACTGAAGCCATTATTGGAAAACAATAATCTCTGTAAGCTCGGTCAAAACTTAAAGTATGACATGAATGTGCTGGCTAACTATGATATTCACATGCAAGGTATACAGCACGATACCATGCTGGCATCTTATGTTTTGGACAGTACCTTGCGCCATGGTATGGATGATATGGCGATAAGACATTTAAGTTACAGCACTACGCATTATGAAGACATTGCAGGAAAGGGTGTAAAACAAATCCCTTTTAACCAGGTTGAAGTGGAAGTTGCTTCGCCCTATGCAGCAGAAGATGCAGATATCACCTTACGTTTGCACAATATTTTTTGGCCGCAACTAGAAGAAACGGCGAGCTTACAAAGTATTTACAAAGATATAGAAATACCTTTATTACCGGTGCTTTCACGTATGGAGCGCAACGGTGTCTTGCTTGATATAAAAATGCTTGCAAAACAAAGCACTCAAATTACTCAACGATTAGCTGAGTTAGAGCAGGATATTTATAAAGAAGCCGGGCAAGAATTTAATATTGGTTCACCAAAACAATTGCAGGTTGTTTTGTTTGAAAAAATGGAATTGCCGGTTATTTCTAAAACGCCCAAAGGCCAGCCTTCAACGGCTGAGTCTGTGTTAGTTGAGCTGGCACACGATTATCCTTTACCAAAACTTATTTTAGAATACCGTAGCTTAAGCAAACTAAAATCAACCTATACCGATAAATTGCCTTTACAAGTAGCAGAATCGACAGGTCGGGTGCATACCTCTTACCAACAGGCTGTTGCGGCAACAGGTCGCCTGTCTTCAACCGATCCAAATTTACAAAATATACCGGTTCGTACCGAAGAAGGTCGTCGTATACGTCAGGCTTTTATCGCTGCCCCGGGTTATAAAATGGTTGCAGCAGATTATTCTCAAATTGAACTGCGCATTATGGCGCACCTGTCGGGTGATAAGGGTTTGTTGGATGCTTTCTCAAAAGGTCTTGATGTACATAGTGCAACAGCGGCGGAAGTATTTGCTGTAAGTGTGGATGAGGTCACAAAAGATCAACGTCGTTCTGCCAAAGCGATCAATTTTGGTTTAATTTACGGTATGTCAGCATTTGGCTTAGCAAAACAACTGGATATTACGCGAGCCGAAGCGCAGGAATATGTTGATCTTTATTTTCAGCGTTATCCTGGCGTGAAAGAGTACATGGAACAAACCAAAGAAAAGGCCAGGGAAGACGGCTATGTAGAAACTGTTTTTGGCCGCCGTTTATATTTGCATGAAATCAATGCTAAAAATGGTATGCGCCGACAGTACGCAGAACGCACAGCGATCAATGCACCGATGCAGGGAACCGCGGCAGATATTATTAAACGCGCAATGATTGAGTTAGATGAAGAAATTCAAACTGAAAAGTTTGATATGCGCATGATCATGCAAGTGCACGATGAGCTGATTTTTGAAATAAACGAATCACAAGTTGATGGGGCGATAAAATTAGTTAGGCAGAAAATGGAAGGTGCAGCCGAGTTATCCGTACCGTTGCTTGTGGACGTTGGTATAGGAATAAATTGGGATGAGGCACATTAACGTTATAGAAAAATAAAAATAAAAATAAAAAGGGGAATATAGAATATGGATAATTTAAGCGCTAAAAGTGCCGTCAATAATACACCGTTTGAATTTACAGGAAAAGGCGGAGAGTTTTTTGCCATCTGGATTGTGAATGTCGCACTTACTATTTTAACGCTGGGTATTTATTCTGCATGGGCTAAAGTAAGAACACATCAATATTTTTACGGCAATACGTTGCTTGATGGTGTTTCTTTTCGTTATACCGCAAATCCGGTGCAAATTCTTAAAGGCAGGTTAATTGCTTTTGCGGTTTTTATGGCTTACTACGTTTCATCAACCATGAGTCCGATTATAGCAGGGGGGGCTTTAATTATATTGATGTTGTTAGTGCCCGCTTTTTTAGTGATGTCGATGTCGTTTCGTTTGCGAAATTCAGAATATCGTAATGTCAGATTTAATTTTGATAAAAGCTTTAAGACAGCGTATAAAGTTTTTGCAATACCGGTAATTGTAGTCGGTGCGTATATTTTTCTTTTGGGGCTGTTGGAAAATGGGATGGCTGCGAATCCTGAAGGGCAGGCATTTTTCCCAATTGCAATTCTTATCTTAGTTCTTGCTATGGCACTAATGTTCCCCTGGTGGGAATACATGATTACGCACTTTAAGGTTGTGCATGCTAAATACGGTAGCAGCGATTTTACTTTTTCAGCGTCGACTAAAAATTATTATGGCTTGTATTTAAAAATGTATGGATTAATGATTCTCGTTTTTGGCTTGATCGGTCTTTCAGTTGCGCTATTAATTTCTCTGATGAATTCAGACGGTAGTACCGAAGATATGAAAGCAATCATGCCCTTGTTTATCGCCTTATTAGTTTTCCCCGCTTACCTCTGGGTTTTTGCTTATTTGCAAGCGAAACGCACCAATCTTCTCTATAACAACCTGCATCTTAACGATAATAAAGTGAAGTCAGAACTTAAAACAGGCTACATGTTCTATCTGTATGTTACGAATACTCTGGCAATAATGTTGTCTTTAGGTTTGTTGATGCCGTGGGCAAAAGTACGTACTGCACGATATCGTGCATCAGTAACGTCAGTTGATGTTGTGGGTGATTTGGGTCAGTTTACAGCTCTGCAAGCTGAGAAACAGTCTGCGTTAGGTGAAGAGATGGGCGAAATGTTTGATATGGATCTTGGCTTCTAAGATTATGATTAAAGGGTGTTATTTTAATGGCGAGACATCTGAGAAAAAAGATGTCTCGCTCTATTATACGGATGAAGGTCATATTGCTTTTGTCGAAACCAATATGGACCATGTTAATTTTAGCGAACTAAAAATATCATCACGCATTGGTAATACCCCGCGCTATATTAATTTCCCCGACGGTTCGCAGTTTGAAACAGATGACAATGATGCTGTTGATAAAATGGTAAAAGTACTATCGAATGATTCGTTTCAGGGTTTGGTGCATAAACTTGAAAATGCGAAAGCATTCGTCTTTTTTACAATTGCAACAGTTGTTATTTTTGGCTGGCTGTTTATTCAATATGGCATTCCGTTTTTTAGTAAAGAAATTGCAAACATCTTACCGGAAGAAGCATCGCAGTATATGGGTAATGGCGTTTTAGAGATCATGGATAAAAGCTGGTTTAATAAAAGCGAGCTTTCATTGCAGCGGCAAAACCAGCTTAGGAAATTATTTAATCAGTTGCTAAATAATATTGAGGGCGGAGAAAACTATAGAATAGAGTTTAGATTGGGAGGGAAAATACAAGCTAACGCTTTTGCTTTACCGAACGGGGTGATTGTTTTTACTGATGAACTTATAAATCTTGCGGAAGATGATTTAGAAGTTGCTGCGATTATGTTGCATGAAATAGGGCACCTTAAAAATCATCATAGCCTCCGTTCAACAATACAACAATTTAGTTTGGCCATGTTTGTTATGTTGATCAGCGGAGATGTTTCTACCAGTAGCTCTGTCATTACCGCCATTCCGGTTATGTTGGTTGAGTCCGGTTTTTCTCAGGATATGGAAACGGAAGCAGACGATTATTCTTTTGAATATATGAAAAGCAATAAGATCAATCCCAATAATTTTGCCATTATGATGGAAAAACTGGAGGCAAGTTTTTTGCCTGAATACCATGAATGCCTGGAAAATAAAAAAGCGCTAAGCTGTATAAAAGAAGCCGTAGCGTTGAACAAAACAAAGAAAAATCACGCTAATGTGTTGAATTATTTTTCAACGCATCCAAGTTCTCAGGATCGCATGAAACGGTTTAAGAGTATGCAGGAAAAATAAAATGACAGATTTATTTACTGAAAAAGCAAAAGATTGGGATGTGAATGAAATGGTGTTGCAGCTTTCTGCAGCAACCAGCTCAGCTATTCTGGAAAATATTGAATTTAGCGAGCAGATGCAGGTAATGGATTTTGGTGCGGGCACCGGCTTAATAACATCGCAGATTATTCCTCACGTCAAAAAAATTACCGCTGTTGATGTTTCTAAGTCAATGCTTGAGCAGCTGGTGTCCAAGCCGGAGCTTGAAGGGAAGGTTGAAGCCGTATGTCAGGATATTAAACAACAACCACTGGGGTTAAAGTTTGATGTCATTATGAGCGCGATGGCAATGCATCACGTGAAAGATACCGGGCAATTGTTTAAGTCTTTTTCTGAACATTTAACATCGGGTGGTAAGGTTGCTTTAGCAGATTTGGATACAGAAGACGGCAGTTTTCATCCATCCGATGTTGAAGGTGTTTATCATAACGGCTTTGATCGCGAGAGCTTAAAATCAATTATGGAAAAAAATGGGTTTCAGGATATAAAATTTGTAACCGCGCATACCGTTAATAAAGAGATGAAAACGTATCCCGTTTTTCTTGTAACAGCATCAAAAACCTGATTTTTATTTAAAGCATTGAACTTTTTTATTTCAGTGGCGTCGTATAAACAGTGCGAGTTTGCACGCTTCCATTTTCTCCCTATGTAATGGAAGTACTTTGTCTGGTTTACCCCAATTAGACGATGTGATTTGCCCGGAGTGTAACCTATTCGCTCCGGGTTTTTTTTTGGTATTTAGTGCCTTTTAGCGGCTAAATGGTTCACAAATGTTCACAAAGGTTATCTTTAATATTCTGAGGGCAGCACCTATAGTTATCTTACTTAGTATTACTTTTAATCCCTTGGTGATATTAAGCGTTTGGTCCCCAATACCAAACATACACTTTGCCCCGGAATGAAAGTATGAAGTTTACTTCTGCTCTCCCCATCCTAACCCCTAATTCCGGGGTTTTTTTTTGCCCTTGAAACGTCCTGTGAACCTAAATTTCATCGTTACAAATTCACTCATCGCAGTCACTTACTGATGTAAGATCCTGCTCTTCGCACAAATTTGCGCCTTGAACTTTAGGTTCACAGGACGTTTCATGCGCGGTGATATTTTCGGTTGTATGCTTGGTGCAGTCTTCCCTTGCGGGAAGGTTTACAAGATGATGTGGGAAAACTCAGCTTCAGAGCCGGAATTAGAGCTCACATCTAAGAGTTATTTAGAAGGAAAGTCCAGCCAGCTATCAAGTACGGCCTGAGCTTCTTCCAAGCCGGTGCCTTTGAGGGAGGAGAAGAGTTGTATGCTGACATTTTGTAGTTCGGCGAGGTCACGTTTTACTTTTAGTAGAGTATTTTGGGCGGCGCCGCGTTTGAGTTTGTCGGCTTTGGTGAGCAGAATATGAACGGGCATATTGGCGTGCAGGCACCATTCGAGCATTTTTTGGTCATAGTCGGTGAGCGGGTGGCGCACGTCCATTAATAAGATAAGTCCTTGTAATGATTGGCGTTCTATAAGGTATCGCTCAAGAGAAATAGCCCATTCTTTTTTCACTTTGTCCGGAACCTTGGCAAAGCCGTAACCGGGTAAATCGACAAGACGGCGCCCCCCATCCAGGCGAAAAAAGACCAAATGTTGGGTACGACCGGGTGTTTTGCTTATTCTGGCGAGCGATTTATGTGCGGTGATGCGGTTTAATGCGCTGGATTTCCCAGCATTTGAGCGGCCGGCAAAGGCCACTTCGCGCCCGATATCGTCGGGTGCCTGTTCCGGTTTTGGTACGCTGATCAAGAATTCTGCAATATTATAGCGGGAGGGATTGTTGTGTATTTTAGTCAAGTTTACGTTACCAGTTATGAGATAAGTTTGCTCTGGGGTATAATAACCAGAATTTAAGTGCCATTGTGCAGATTGCGTATATAATGCCGTGCAATTATTTAGAAACAGACTGAACTGATCGGCATTTTAGCATGTCACATAAAGGGCATGTGTACAGAATTTAATACCAAGTATATGAATTAAAACGAAGGAGTTTTAACATGAAAAAATTAGTACCAGCAACAATCGCTACAGTGGCTTTATTGGGTATGGTTTCGACGGCCCAGGCAGATATCCGTACTTACCGTAATGCATGTGCAGCATGTCACAACACTGGCGCAGCAGGCGCACCGAAAACAGGTGACAAAGCCGCCTGGAAAGCACGTATTGAAGCAGGTATGGATACATTAGTAAAAAATGCTATGGAAGGTAAAGGTGCGATGCCCGCTAAAGGTGGTCGCCCAAATTTAACAGAAGCTCAAATCAAGTCAGTTGTTAAATACATGGTCGCTGAATCTAAATAATTTAAAGGTAGTTTATATCTCATGATCTCTAAAACGTTGATTGCCGCAGTTGCCATGATGGCATTAAGCGGCACAAGTGTTGCTGCTGGCAACGCAAAAGCGGGTAAAGCAAAAGTTCAGGCGTGCGCCGCTTGTCATGGCGTGAAAGGTAATAGCAGCAATCCAAGCTGGCCTAAGCTTGCTGGACAACATGCGGGTTATATTGCAAAGCAGTTAGCAGACTTTAAAGTGGGTAAAAAACGCAGTGAAGCATTAATGCTTTCGCAAGTCGCTAATTTAAGCGAACAAGATATGCAGGATATCGGCGCATATTTTGCTAAGCAAAAAGTTTCGCAGGGTGCGGCAAGCAAAGAGTTAGCAGCAGCGGGTGCAAAACTTTATCGTGGTGGCAATAAGAAGAAGGGCGTTGCTGCTTGTATCGCATGCCATGGTCCTACCGGCGCCGGCAATCCAGCGGCGAAATTTCCTTTATTAAGTGGTCAACATTCGGCATATGTTGAAAAAGCGATGAAGGATTTCCGTTCTGGTAAGCGCACAAATGATGCAAATAAAATGATGCAAAACATTGCAGAAAAAATGAGTGATAAAGAAATTAAAGCTGTTGCTGCATATATCTCCGGGCTGCATTAATTAGTGTTTTAATTTAAGCTGCATCAGGCGGTTTTAAATTTTGGAATGCAAAAAAAATAAAAAAGGCGGTTCTTAACCGTCTTTTTTATTTATGCGTTATAGATAAATATTGTAAGAACAAACCTGTGAATAAAATAAACAAGAAACAAACCCGTACAAATATCTTACTTGAGTTTTTTGGCTCAATGAATTTGGCCATTACGATACTCGTAGCGATAGCCTTTGCGTCGGTAATTGGGACAGTGTTGCAGCAAAACCAGCCTTATAATGATTATATTATAAAATTTGGCCCTTTCTGGCATGAGGTTTTTCAGGCAATAGGGTTATATAATGTTTACGGTGCTATTTGGTTTCTTGTATTACTTATTTTTTTAGTAATAAGCACGAGTGTTTGTGTCTATAGAAACACACCAACAATGTTGCGGGATATGCAACGGTTTCGATTAAACGTAAAAGAAAAATCACTACGCTTAATGAGCAATAGCGAAACGTGGACAACAGATAAGCCAGCAGAAGATGTTGAACAAAACATACGCCAGTTTTTAAAAATTAAAGGTTTTCGCTCCCGCATAAAAGAGCATGCTGATCATCGGGTTATTGCCGGTATGAAAGGCGCATGGAATCGGTCAGGTTATATCTTTACCCATGTGGGTATTATCGTTCTTTGTATAGGTGCTTATCTTGACGGCGGCTTTGGCTTAACTATTAAGGAATGGACGGGCAGAATTATTCCTGAAACACGCGATATTCGGGCGGATCAAGTCCCGGCAACGGCACGTCTAAAGCCCAGCGAATCAATTGCTTTTCGCGGTTCAATTTCTTTACAGGAAGGAACGGCAAGTAATATAACTTTTTTAAATGTTCGCGATGGTTATTTGGTGCAAGAGCTTCCTTTTACGGTTGAGTTAAAAGATTTTCGTATTGAACACTATGCTTCAGGTATGCCTAAATCTTTTGAGAGTGATTTAATTATTCACGACGACAAATTAGAAAAACCTCTGGAACAAACCATTTCGGTAAACCATCCTTTAATTTACCGTGGTTACGCTTTGTATCAGGCCAGTTTTGGTGATGGTGGCTCTAATCTTTCGTTAAGAGCATGGCCTTTTAATAATAAAAATATTCAGGCGCTTGATATTAAGTTGGCGGTAAAAGAAAAACGGACTATAAAGACAACAGCAGGCCCATACACGATTGAAGCCGATGACTTTAAAATGTTTAATATTTTTCCAAGTACAGAACAAGAAAAATTAGAGACGGGCAAAGAATTTAAAAATTTTGGTCCAAGCTTCAGTTTTAAATTACGTGATGCTACCGGTGTGGCGAAGGAATACCACAACTATATGTTGCCGGTAACACAAAATGAGCGTCGTTTTATTTTGACTGGGGTACGCTCTTCGGTTGCTGAACCTTTTCGTTATTTACACATTCCGGCAGATAAAAACGATGGGATCGATCGTTTTATGGCGTTTCATGCTTTATTAAATGATGAAAAAAGGGTTAAGAAAATTGCACAGAATAGTGTTGGTAGTGCAATGAACAATATCAACAAGAAGAATAAAGCATTACAGGATGAAGTGGTGGCCTCAATGATAAAGCTTTTAACCTTGTTTAATAAGGGGGGTTATGTCGCTATTGATGAAGACATTAAAGATAAAGTCCCTAAAGATAGACAGGTTAAAGTTGCACAGGCTTATGTTAAGATTTTACAAAACTTATTACAGATGACCTATCTTGATCTATTAAAGCAAGAAGGTGTTGATACCACGAATGGTGTGGGTGAGGAAGATAGCTTCTTTTTTGAAGATGCCATTTCTGCTTTTGCCGGAATTGGTGCGTATGGTTCACCTGTTTATTTACAATTAGCTGAATTTAAGCAACGTGAGTCGTCGGGTATTCAGATTACGCTTCACCCGGGGCAGAATATTTTTTACCTGGGCTGTTTAATGTTAATTGTTGGTATTTTTATGATGTTTTATATTTCATATCAGCGGGTGTGGATAATATTAAAACCGGAAGATGGCGCTTTAAAACTTATTTTCGCAGGATCAGGAAACAGAAATCAGCGTGATTTTGCAGAAGCGTTTAATGAGTTAGCAGAGAAAACGAAAAAAATTACCCGTTAATTGCGCCTTAATATAGAAGTGCGCTTTATAAACAATAATGTAGGTGAAAATTATGTCGGCAACAAATGAATTTATGAATAGTGAAATGCAGCCATCATTTTTTAAACAATTAACGATGGTTGATTGGATTTTTGCGGCACTTTTAATGGCGGGCAGTGTTTATGCTTACCAAAAATATGCAGACTTAATGGATGTTTATGAGGTCGGTATTTTATTTTCTACAGCGCTTTCGTTTGTTGTTATGGGCTGGCTTTGGAAGCCTGCGCGTGCATTAATGTTTTATGTCGCGGTAATCAGTTTATTCGCGATTAATTTATACGGAACAAATTTAGCGGCAGGCGAAGAAAACTTTTTTTTGAAATTTTTATTCTCGGCACAGTCTGCCACGATGTGGATGAGTGCCTTGTTTGTTATGGCCACCATTGCCTACTTCGTTGAATTATTTTCAGGCAACGCGTTTACCGGAAAAGTGGCAACGGCGATGACCTGGTCAGCCACAGCAATGGGCTTCATAGGCTTGTTAGTGCGCTGGCGTGAAACTTATTTGCATGGTATTGATATTGGTCATATACCGGTGAGTAATTTATATGAAGTGTTTATATTATTCTCAATCATAACCGCGCTAATTTACCTTTATTATGAAAAACGTTATGAAACACGTGCTTTAGGTGGTTTTGTTTTATTAGTAATTTCAGCCGCGATTGCATTTTTATTGTGGTACCACTTTGAAAAAGACGCCTCGGAAATTAAGCCGCTTGTGCCTGCTTTACAAAGTTACTGGATGAAAATCCATGTGCCGGCAAATTTTGTTGGCTATGGTGCGTTTGCATTAGCCGCAATGATTGGTGTGGCGTATTTAATTAAAGACAAGGCAGTACGATCAAATCCAGATGGTTTAGTTGCTACACGTCTACCGTCACTCGATATGATGGATGATGTGATGCATAAATCCATTGCCTTAGGCTTTGCTTTTTTTACTATCGCGACTGTACTCGGCGCAATGTGGGCAGCAGAAGCGTGGGGTGGTTACTGGTCATGGGATCCCAAAGAAACGTGGGCGCTCATTGTCTGGTTAAACTACGCAGCCTGGCTTCATATGCGTTTAATGAAAGGTTTACGCGGTGTGCCACTCGCGTGGTGGGCGATAATTGGTTTATTCGTGACCTTGTTTGCCTTCCTCGGCGTGAATATGTTCCTTGCAGGGCTACATTCATACGGTGAATTATAAGTATATGTCCGGCTCCACTTAATAAACCTCTTCGAGTTTTGTCAGTATGACCCGAACGTATTTCATACGTTCTGGCCTTCCCGACAGCAAGTCACTTTTTCTTGCGCGGCCAAGAAAAAGTAACCAAAAAGAAAGACACCCAAAGGCTAGACCTCGTTTTACTCGGTTCCCCTCAATGCTCGTATGCAACGGGCGCTGCGTGTGGGAACAAAGTGAACCATGCTCTTGCGGTACATCGTGCAATACTAGCCGGAGAACCACTACGTGTTTCATTCGACATGACCTACACGCTCTGCGTTCTTGTCACGCTTAATGCGCTTAAATTGTGCACGCTTTAATCCCGTTACACATTGCGCGTCTTGAGATATTTCTACACTAATCTTTGGTGCTATGGCTATGGCTATGGCTATGGTACTGACAGGTACTGATTGACCCCGTAAACCATAGCGGCTATTCGTAACTTTCCTTAAAAAATATTAATTTTTAAAACTAAGATCAGATATATAAAACTACACTGTTAATCTTATGCAATCTGTAATCATCACTCTTGATTCACATTAATTGATAAAGGTGCCCATTTGCAGTAAGTTGTTGGTATGAGTTTATTTTTATAGCAACCTTAGAATTAATTAATAATGAAATGTACCCCCCATTCATTTTATTAACGACTGTTAGACAATAAAAAATAGTCTCATAGATAAAAATCATATAGGTAGATTATTTTAGAATTAATATTTAAATATTTTTAATATAGGGGATCGAAATGAAGCGGTATTTATTATTAGTATTATGTATAGGTGTCTTGGTGTCAGGTTGTGGTAGTGCGCCTTCGGTTAGAAGTTCAATGCTAGCGGGTGGTTATACCGAAGAACTGAAGAACATGCAGTTCGTATATCGTGAAAGCAATCTAACTAAAACTAAAGAAAGAAGTTCTAGAAGTTACTTTGATGGTAATATGAATGGTTATAATGAATTCGGGGGTATTTTAGTTGACGTGGCTTCTTCTGAATTCAATAAATATGGTGTAACTGTAACCGACTCTTTTAAAATAGACGCTAAAGAAAAACCTGATCTATCAAAAAATACATTATTGATATATTCCGCTGGTGGAAGGGTTAAGCAAGATAGAGCATCAACAACTGTGAGTTTTACTTTTTATGCAAAATACATATCTTCAGCTAAGAAAAAAATACTCTGGAACGGATTGATTGAAACAGAAACTTGGGCAGGTAGAAATTTTCTTTCTAAAGCCATCCCTGCAACGCTCTATGATGAAAAATATGCTAGAGAACTATTAAGTAAGATTGCGAATAAAATGAAAAAAGATGGGCTTATTCAATAATTAGTTAATTTTAAATTATAGGTTCGTTTCTGGCCGTAAGCAGATCTTCATTTTAATTAACGTAAACCTGTCTAAATGAAATAATCCCGTTAAACGCAACCTCGCGTCAAAAGTAAAACAGGATCATAGTGAGCGTTTGTTTGAGAGGATTAGAAGCTTTGCCTCTCGCGAGTGCCTGTTTTTCTTTTGGTGAGAGGGAATTGGGATTGGAAACCCCAACAAGTTTTCGGGAGTCTTTTTCTTTGGTTACTTTCTTTTGGATAAGTAAAAGAAAGTAACTTGCTGCCGGAAGGCCAGAGCGTATTTCATACGTTCGGGTTATACTGACAAAACTCGAAGAGGTTTATTAAGTGAGACCGGACATAACAACCTAGCGCATTACACCACCGTACATATACTGGTTAAAGCTGGCGATATCGATACTTACGCCACGGAATAAGTGATCGAGGCTCATAATGGCCTGTTCGAGTAGGAGTACGGCGATATAGGGGTGCTCGACGCGTAAACGGTTGTACATCACCTTGGAAATGCGTAGCAGCTTGGTGTCTGCGCTCATGGCGCGGATTCTGGCGGAACGAGGCTTGTCATCAAAAAAGGACATTGAACCCATCAATTCACCTGCTTCCAGTTCACCAATTTCCACCTCTTTACCCTGATTTTCATGAAACAGGCCGGTTACGCCTTCGATAACAAAAAATAGTGCATCACCAATTTCACCAATATTGGCGATAATGTCGCCTTTTTTGTAGGAAACGGCTTCTGTAAACTCTAAAAAGGTATTAACTTCTCTTATTGTGAGTGATTCACAGAATTTATTCTGACAAAGCACATCGTTTAGTTCAAATTTTTCAGTGCTGCGTTGGTGTGGCATGGTGAAACTCCTTGCTAAATTAATAGTCTATACGATGTGTGGTTGTACAACTAATGTTATCGGCAGCTTGCGCTTACGCATAAGATTGCATACCCTAAAATTTAAAGATTATTGTAAAGGAAAAGGAAATTGAGAAAAATGAAATTTAAAGTATTTGTGGCCATTTTATTATCTGGATTGTTGAGTAGTGTCACTTTTGCTGCCATTGACGAAGGTATTGAATATAAGCTTATTTCTCCGGCACAGCCCACAATCACGCAAAATAAAATAGAAGTGGTTGAATTGTTTTGGTATGGCTGCCCGCACTGCTATTATTTTGAGCCGGAATTAAAAAAATGGTTAGCAAAGAAGCCTGATAATGTGGTTTTTTATCGTGTGCCGGCAATATTTAATGCGAGCTGGGCGTTACATGCACGTGCATTTTATACGGCGAAATCACTGGGCCTTTTCGATCAGGGGAGAACAGCATTCCATGAAGCATTTTTTGATGCCATCCATAAAAATAATAAACGCCTGAATGACAAGGAATCGATACAAGCCTTTTTTGCCGGCTTTAACGTTTCGGCAGAAGATTTTAATAACACGTTTGACTCCTTTGCGGTGAATACTAAGGTGAATCGTGCCGCGGCATTATCAAAGCGTTATCAAGTAGAAGGTGTACCAACGATTATTGTCAATGGAAAATACCGTACTGACGGACCAATGGCAGGTGGTCGAAAAGGGATCATTAAAGTTTTAGATTTTTTAATCAAAAAAGAAACAAAAAAATAAGTTATAGCCTAAAATAAATTTATAGTTTGATGGAATTCATGAGTGAATAGCGATAAATGAAAGCTGCAGAATTATTTGTAAAATGTTTAGAGAACGAAGGTGTGGAATACATTTTCGGTCTTCCTGGTGAAGAAAATTTAGATATGATGGATGCATTGCTTGGTTCATCTATTACTTTTGTTACGGTGCGGCACGAACAGGGTGCGGCTTTTATGGCAGATGTTTATGGCCGTTTAACAGGCCGTGCAGGTGTCTGTATGGCAACGTTAGGCCCCGGGGCAACTAATCTAATAACGGGTGTGGCAGACGCGAATATGGATCATGCGCCCGTTATTGCGATTGCCGGGCAAGCGAGCACCCATCGTTTGCACAAAGAATCTCATCAGGTTTTGGATTTGGAGCTTATGTTTCAACCCATTACAAAATATTCTTCACGCTTATTAACGCCGGATATTATTACAGAGGTTGTACGCAAAGCCTTTAAGGTTGCGCAAACGGAAAAAACCGGTGCCTGTTTTATCGAGTTTCCGGAAAATATTGCAGAAATGGAAGTTGATGATGTGCCTTTGCGGGTGAAGCATGCACATATGTCAGAACCACCGAGTGAGCGCGTTGATCGTGCCGCTGAACTTATTTCCAATGCAAAAAATCCTATGATATTGGCAGGGAACGGGGTTGTACGCGGCAAGGCATGGAAGCAGCTTGATGAGTTTGCAGAAACCCTGCGCATACCTGCTGCGAATACGTTTATGGCGAAAGGGGTCATTCCTTTTAAGCATGAGATGGCGTTGGGCAGCGCCGGCTTACAGGCCAATGATTATGTGAGCTGTGGTTTTAGTAAAGCCGATGTCATTATTTGTATCGGCTATGATTTAGTGGAGTACCACCCTTATCTTTGGCATCCCACTAAAGACCGCACCATTATTCATATTGATCATGCGCCTGCCGAAGTGGATGCTTACTATCCTGTTTGTTGCGGTGTGGTCGGTGATATTAAGCACTCCTTATTGCGCATTATGAAGTTAGCAAGTCCGAACACAGGCACACATATGCGCGCTTTAAGAAAGGCGTTGATTGAAGATATGAATCAGCACAAAGATGATAATTCTGTGCCGATGAAACCACAAAAAATTATCTGGGATTTACGTACTGCAATGGAGATGGAAGACATTGCTATTTCTGACGTGGGTGCGCATAAAATGTGGATGTCACGTATGTTCCGCTGTGAGTTTCCAAACACCTGTATTATTTCAAACGGATTTGCCAGTATGGGTATCGCCGTCCCCGGTGCGATTGGTGCGAAGCTGGCCTATCCAGACCGAGGCATTGTTGCAGTGACCGGCGATGCCGGTTTTATGATGAACTCTCAGGAAATAGAAACCGCATTACGTATGAAAACACCGATTGTTATTTTAATCTGGAATGACTCTGCTTACGGCCTCATTGAATGGAAGCAAATTAATCAATTTGGACGTAAATCAAATGTTGATTTTAATAATCCTGATTTCGTAAAGTATGCTGAAGCCTTTGGCGCAAAAGGCTATCGGATTGAAAAAGGTGAAGACTTGTTACCAACCCTAAAAAAAGCTTTGGCAGATAATACAGTGAGCATTATTGATTGCCCTGTTGATTATAGTGAAAACCTAAAACTCACAGGTAAGTTAGGCGAAATGGTTTGCCCAATATAGCGACAGATAATACCTTACGCATTCTGAGTTATAATTTACAAGTGGGTATTAAAACCAGTCGACTCAGCCACTACTTTACGGGTAGCTGGAAGCATTTAGTGCCCCATTCTCAGCGCATCGAAAATCTGGACAATACTCTGCAGTTTTTAAAAACCTATGATCTTGTTGGCTTGCAAGAAACAGATGGCGGCAGTTTACGCAGTAATTACATCAACCTTACCGAATACCTGGCTTATAAAGCAGGTTTTCCTCACTGGCACCACCAGGTTAATCGAAATTTAGGGCACATTGCCAAACACAGCAATGGTTTATTGAGCCGCATTAAACCCTATGATATTGAAGACATACGTTTGCCTGGCTTAATACCCGGGCGACAGGCGATACTGGCAAAGTACGGTAACAAAAATGAAACTTTGGCTGTTTTTGTCCTTCATCTTGCTCTGAGTAAACGGGCACGATTGCGACAATTGTCTATAATTAGCGACAAGGTAAATCAATACGAACACGCAATTGTAATGGGCGATTTAAATTGCAAGATTGAAAGTGAAGAAATGCGTTTGTTGTTTAAGAAAACAGCATTACACCAGCCAATAGAAGAGCTTTGTACTTTTCCGAGCTGGCGTCCACAACATCATATCGATCATATTTTAGTGACATCAGAACTTGAGGTGGTAAAGGCAAAACCCATAAACCATGTTTGCTCGGACCATCTTCCCATTATGATGGAAGTAAAATTACCCGATGCGTTAAATTTTTAAATAATTATAAAATCACCGTTGTTTGTAAAATATGGCTAAAAATAAATATACTGACATTGATGATGATCTTTCAGGGCAAGATGGCTGGAAGAATAAGTATTTATCAAGTTTAAAAAGTTTAGAAAAAAAAGAAATCGAATGGCAAGAAAGTGAAAGAAATTTACGCGCATTAATCGCGCATCTAACCAATGCAGCCGATACCTCTTCAGAAAAACTCAACAGGCAACTCAGTGTATTACGCAACGCAATTAATGAAGGTATAGAAGCGAGAAAATTAAAAAAAGCCATTGCAGAGGTCGCCGATAGTGTTTCGAGCTTAGAAGCAATTCGTGGTAAAAATAAAAAAGATGCAAGCCAGAATCTAATCGATTTAATTGAACAAATAAAACCTGCCGGAAAAATAGAAAAAAAACTTCATAAAATTTCTAATAAAATATCAAAAACATCCAAAAATAAAGAGGTTGTCCCTCTTATAAATGAGATGGCGAAATTGTTAGTTCAAGGTCTTTCTTCAGCTGAAAATAATTCAAACAGCGGGTTTTTTTCCGGCATTCTAAACAGAAAGAAAAGCGCATTTCATGAAGAAGAGTTAGCTGATGAAAAAGATATAACAGAAGGTGATATATCAGTTGAAGAGGAACCAGTCGGAACCTTTGAGAAAACAGATGCTTTTTCTGAACGCTATGAATCTGAAAAAGATGGGGTGGTTAATTATGTTGCTATAGATTTAGATAGCGCGGTATCCAGTTTAAAAACTTTGTTAGAGAAAATGATATTGCCTAAAGGTCTTCAGCTCTCAGCAGATCAAATTAAACAGCAATTAAATGATGAAGTAGATGAAAAGATATTTTTAAAGTCTCTCGAGAAAACGGTGGTTATTGTTGCCGCTGTCCTGATTAAAATCAAAAAAGAAAAAAAAGACATTGAAGATTTTTTAAAACAACTAACCGGACGGTTACAGGAATTAGATAGTGATATAAGAGATACCGCGAGACTGCGAGAATTAACACACCGTTATGGTGTTGATATGGCAAGTGAAATGCAAGCCGAAATGAAAACCATGGAACAAGGCTTAAAAGATATTAATAATATTGATGAATTAAAATCATCCGTACAGTCCCGCGTTATTATGTTACGAAACCATGTTGATAAATTTTTACTTGATGAAGGTGATAAAGATAAGCAGGCGTCAATACTTATTCAACAGCTGGTAGAAAAAGTTGCAAAAATGGAGAAGGAAACAGAAGAGCTTAGGGAGCAGCTTGAAAAAGAACGTGAACAAACAATGCAGGATGCTCTAACGGGAATACCAAATCGCATGGCTTATGATGAACGTTTAGAACTCAGTGTTGCCACATTTAAACGGCATAGTGTCCCCTTTGTTTTGGTTGTATGGGATATTGATTATTTTAAAAAAGTTAATGATCGGTATGGTCATTCGGCAGGTGATCAGGTTTTAAAGTTAGTTGCCTCAATACTGAATAAAAATATGCGTGATATTGATTTTTTGGCGCGTTATGGTGGTGAAGAATTTGTCTCAATACTCACTGTAACAAATATAAAAAATGCACAGAAAATAACGGACAAATTAAGACATATTATTGAGGAGAGTCATTTTCATTTTCGGGATGAAGCGGTTGAAGTAACTATTTCAGCCGGTTTCGCCGAAATAAAAAAAGACGAAAGTGCTGAATCGTTATTTATGCGCGCAGATAAAGCACTATATCAAGCAAAAGAAAATGGACGTAATAACTGTCAGCCCGCAATATAAATTTTATTGAGTGGATTCAGGTTAGCAAAAGGAGACACGATCTATAATGAAGGGTTTAGCAATTAATGGCGCGCCTGACAGGAGTCGAACCTGTGACCTTCGCCTTCGGAGGGCGACACTCTATCCAACTGAGCTACAGGCGCAAATTTTTTGTGATTATATCTGATTTATTTACTGAGATGTCTGCCAAATATTGCTGCAATTGCTCATTTTCTGAGCATTGTTAATTTGGGAGGCGGAAAAAACAGGTAAAAATTAAAGCCATATATATATCAAGGCTATTGTTTTTTTGTAATCTGGTATTTATTCGTTTTTATTCACTGTTAAGCACAAATGTCCTTACAGGATTTCGGCAATATACTGGCTGATTCCCTTCTTTCTCGCTATACTCACGCCAAATTTTTGTTAGTCGGCTTGGCGTAAGCTCGACAGAATGGTTTACTTTAAGCTTGGTTTAGCCAGGTTGAAACTGAGAAGAGGAATATATTGTGAGTGAAGAATTAGATGATCGTGGCGTAATGAAAATGCTGCTTGTAGTTGTAGGCACATTAGTGGGCTTTTTTATTTTAATTATCATTATTGCTCAAATGGTGACAAATTCGGCTGACTCAAATAAGGGCGTAGATAAAATGGTTGAGGCGGCGACAATTAAGCGCATTAAGCCATTTGGTGAAGTGAATATCGGCTCTGCTCCGGTTGTTGTTGCAGGTGCGGTAGATGGAAAGGGGACGTACGGTGCATCCTGTGCGGCATGTCATGCCACGGGTGCTGCCGGTTCACCTAAGTTTGGTGATAAAAGTGGCTGGAAAAATCGTATTGCACAAGGTATGGATACATTATTTGACCATGCGATTAACGGTTTCAAAGGCATGCCAGCGAAAGGTGGTAATGCGAGTCTGAGTGATGAAGCGGTTGAAGCGGCTGTGGAATACATGGTGAAAGGCAGCAAATAAAATGCCAGAAGGTACCTTGTTTGGGTAAGGCATGATTAAACATCGAAGCTGCTTTTGAAGCGCCTCAACTAAAATAAAAAAGCCGGTATAAAACCGGCTTTTTTTTGCTCACAATTTTATCGGGCTCAGCTATTCGCGAGCATGCTCTTTAAATCAGCAAGGCTGGCATTACCACGCGCTTTCTTTTCTTCTTCGGGCAGCTCAATACCTGCGCCACTCCACTGCAAAAGCTCTTCGGGCAGTTCTTCGAGGAAGCGACTCGGCTCGCAGTCAATAATTTCGCCATAGCGTTTGCGTTTACTAGCAAAGCTAATGGTTAAGGTTTTGCGCGCGCGGGTAATGCCAACATAAGCCAGGCGGCGCTCTTCTTCAATATTATCTTCTTCAATACTTGCGCGATGTGGCAGAATGTCTTCTTCAACACCCACTAAATAAACATGCGGAAATTCCAGCCCTTTGGATGCATGCAAGGTCATTAGATGCACTTTGTTTTCATCATTACTTTCATTATCTTTTTCCAGGGTATCGAGCAAGGTGAGCTTAGCCACCAATGTTGCAAGATCAGCATCAGGCTCTTTTTGTGATAAACGTTCTAACCAGCCAACAAGTTCATTCACATTATCCATGCGACGAACCGCATCGGCTTCATCTTTACTGGTATCGATAAGCCAGCGTTCATAATCAATATCGGCTATCAGCTCTTTAACGATGGTTGCGGGATTTTCACCTTCAGCCGGTGATTCTGTGCGCAAAGCATAATCTTTAATCCACTCTGCAAACCCGGATAAATTTGTACTGGCACGGTTGCCGACGCTTTCACGTAAGAAAGAATCAAAGCACGCTGAAAATAAACTGTGGTTATATTTATTACAAAAATTACTGAGTTTTTCTAGACTGGTCGGGCCTATTTCACGGCGTGGAACATTGGCGATACGTAAAAAAGCATTATCATCATCCGGGTTTGCAATAAGGCGCAGATACGACATGATGTCTTTAATTTCACTATAAGCAAAAAAGGACATGCCGCCGCTTAAATAATAAGGAATATTATTTTCACGTAACATGCGTTCGAATACACGCGATTGATGGTTGCCGCGATAAAGAATGGCATAGTCTTTGTGGTCGGTACGGTTTACAAACTGATGATGATTCAATTCGGCAACAATCTGATCCGCTTCATCATCTTCATGACGGCAACGGATTACTTTTACTGCTTGTCCAAAGCCTAAATCACTCCAAAGGCTTTTTTCAAAAATGTGCTGGTTGTTTGCAATAAGACTGTTTGCGCACTGCAAGATACAGCCTGTGGAACGATAGTTTTGTTCTAACTTAATGACATTAAGCATCGGAAAATCTTCTTTTAATAAATTCAGATTCTCCGGTTGTGCACCACGCCAGGAATAAACCGATTGATCGTCATCGCCAACAACAGTTAAGTTGGCAATTTTACCGACAATCAATTTAACTAATTCATATTGTGTTGCATTGGTATCCTGATATTCATCAACGAGTAAATAACGAATTTGATTTTTCCAACGCTCATTAACCTCAGGGTTATCACGAAAGAGTAAAACAGGAATCATAATTAAGTCATCAAAATCAACCGCGTTATACGTTTGCAGATGATGATTGTATTGTTCATAAACCGTTGCTGCTACGGTGAGCAGAGGATCACCATTTGCTTCACGCAGGGCCTGGTCAGGTAAAACAAACGCATTTTTCCAACGCGATATTTGCCATAAAATACTATCCGTTTTCCCATCAGGATCAGCAAAGGCCAGTTTCATTAATTGTTTAATGAGCGCTAAGGAGTCTTGATTATCGTAAATTGAAAAACCTTTTTTATAAGGCAGGTTATCCAGCTCTTTGCGAATAATATCTAATCCTAGTGTATGGAAAGTGGAAACACGTAAACCTTTCGTTTTTTCCTTACCTAATAACTTTGCAACACGGTTTTGCATCTCACGCGCAGATTTATTGGTAAACGTGACCGCGGCAATATTTTTTGGGCTGATCCCACACTGTTCAATCAGGTAAGCAATTTTTTTGGTAATAACACCGGTCTTGCCACTGCCTGCCCCGGCTAAAACGAGGCAAGGGCCGTCAATGTATTTAACGGCAGAATTCTGCTGGGGATTTAACTTCACGAGGAATGGCTTACCTTAGATTAATAAGCCCCCATTCTATGATGAAGTGTGGCTGAGGTCGATGTTGACATTTAGTTATATGAATGCGTAGAAAATGCCCTGTTTTTCGATTAAACCATTAATGTGCTGGTAAAAGATGCCGTTATATAGATAAGATAATAAACAAAAACAATAATCAAAAAGAAGGGGATTCAAATGAGTAACAAAATCAATATTGCATTACTTGGCTTGGGCGCTGTAGGGGAAAATTTTGCAGAGCATTTTTTAGAAATTATTCAGGAAGGTGGAAAACCGGTAGAGATTGTTGCCGTGGCATCGCGCCATCTGGATTCACCTGTTGCGCTTGGCTTCCAGCAAAGTGGTGTAGCCGTATTTGAGGATGCGCTGGACGTTGTAAAAATGGGCGACAAAGTGGATATTATTTTTGATTTAACAGGTAAAACAGAAATACGCCAGGCATTACGACAGGCCTTGCAAGCAAGCGATAATCGCCATACCGTTATTGCGCCAGAAGTCATGGCCAAATTGCTCTGGATGTTTTTTGGTGGGAATGAAGATCTGGGCGAGGGTAAAGGAGGCGGTTACTAATTAAAGCCACGATCAAGCCGTCGGTAACTAATTGCTTCGCTAATGTGCTGTTGAGAAATATGCTCTTCAGCGTATAAGTCTGCAATTGTTCGGGCAACTTTAAGAATACGATTATGTGACCGCGCAGAAAGCCCTAAGCGTGTTACGGCTTGCTCTAGTAATTGTCTTGAGGTTTTGTCGAGTTGGCAAAAGGCTTTTATGTCGTGGGTGTTCATTTGTGAATTTACATGTTGGCTGCGCTCAAGTTGACGTTGGTGTGCTTTCGCGACACGTTGGCGCACAGTTTCACTGCTTTCCTCTTTATTAGTGGCAGATTGGATATCTTTTAAAGGCAAAGGCGGGACCTCAATATGCATATCAATACGATCTAATAGCGGGCCGGAAATACGCGAGCGATAGCGTGTAATTTGATCGGGAGTACAGTGGCAGCGTCCATTTGGATGGCTTAAATAGCCGCATGGACAAGGGTTCATGGCAGCGACGAGCTGAAAGCGCGCCGGAAATTCGGCTTGCCGTGTGGCGCGGGAAATAACAATTTTTCCAGACTCTAAAGGTTCACGTAAAACCTCTAAAACACGCCGATCAAATTCAGGCAGCTCGTCTAAAAATAATACACCGTTATGGGCTAATGATACTTCACCTGGTTGTGGGTGACTGCCGCCACCGACCAAAGCGACACCGGAGGCAGTATGGTGGGGGGCGCGAAAGCTACGTTGTTTCCAGTTTCTGAGTTTGAAACCCTGAAAGCTGATGGATTGAATGGAGGCGCTTTCCAGGGCTTCTTTTTCTGTCATTAAAGGTAAAATACTGGGCAAGCGTGTGGCCAGCATGGTTTTCCCCGTTCCCGGTGGACCGAGCAAAATAAGGTTATGTCCGCCGGCTGCGGCAATTTCGATTGCGCGCTTAGCATGGTGCTGGCCAACCACATCGGATAAATCATCAATATTTTTTAAGACAGAAGAAAGCTCTCTGTTGTTTTCGGGGGTAACCCGGGTTAAGTCTTCCTGGCCATTGAGTTTTGCGCAAACTTGTAACAGGTGTGAGCAGTGGTAAATTTCAAGGTCGCTGACCAGCGCGGCTTCATATGCATTTTCATACGGGAGAATTAGTGCGCGCGATTGATTCTGGCACTGCACGGCAGCGGGTAATACGCCACGAATTTCACGTAGTTCACCACTTAAAGCCAGCTCGCCAATAAACTCAAACTGCCCAAGCTTATCGGGTGGAATTTGACCCGATGCAGCAAGAATGCCAATCGCAATCGGCAGATCAAAACGGCTTCCTGCTTTGGGCAAATCTGCTGGTGCCAGGTTTATGGTGATACGGCGTGCAGGAAAATCAAACTGACTATTTATTAATGCTGCCCGAACACGATCTTTACTTTCTTTCACCTCAGTATCAGCCAGCCCAACAATCGATAAACTCGGCAAACCGTTAGATAAGTGTACTTCAATAGTGACCTGGGGTGATTTAATGCCAACCTGGGCACGAGAAAAAACAGTGGCGAGAGACATAGCTTCCTTTCTTAATATTGACGACTTAATCCGTTAAGCCTGCGTGAGATGACTTTACCCCTTTTAATGTGGAGGAACAAGAACGATTATAAAGTTAGGTGCCACCCTCGATGCTTTTGTTATTTGAATTTATACAGTTTTGTGCGACGGTAAAGGTTATAAAATTAAAACAGCCGCTAAAAGAGGCTATTTTATAATTTAGATTCCAGATGTTTAATGATTTTTTCCATTTCATCGACTTTGCTGCGCGTTTTTTGTAACACGGCAGTTTGCACATCAAATTCATGGCGGGTCACAATATCCATTTTTTTTAATGCCGCTGAGAGGTTCTGGCGTAAATAATCTTGTACCTCGTCACCCAGCGGGCCGACTTTTCCAGGTAGATTACTAACAACGGATTGGATGAGTTTATCAATGTCAGGTATTTGCATAATTTGGCCATTCAAGGGTTAATGTAGCTTGGTATTTTACATAAATTACGCTAGTTTGTACCACAGAGAAGTCCTTGTAATGGACAAGAAATGGCGTCCAAAAATAATTAAAATCGGAGTTTAGAACTATGAAAATAAAAGAGTTGCTTGTGTCATTAGTCGTTAGCGCCGCAGCATTATTACCATCAAGTATCGTGTATGCCGCTGAAAGCTCGTCAAGCATTTCTGTAACAAGTGATTATGTTTTTCGTGGACAAACTCAAACAAAAAATAGCTCGGCGGTACAGGCTGATTTTTTATTAGAGCAAGAAGAAGATAAGGGCTGGTATACAGGAGCTTTCGCATCAACGGTGGCCAAAGGACTGGAGTTTGATGTCTTTGCTGGCTGGAAAGGGCTTTTTAGCCAGCAAAACAACATGGGCTACGATGTCGGCATCGTTCGTTATATTTATACTCGCAGCTCATTTAGTCCGGATATTACAGAGTTCTATGCTGGCGTAAATTATGAAACCGCTTACATTAAGCTCTATAACGGCCAGGGATCGGGGATCAGTAGTTATAATTATCTTGATCTTGGTGCTTCGTTTATTGTGCTTGACGATCTTGATTTAGAGTTACATTTTGGTCGTTACATATCATCCCCAAGTAGTAGCGATGTAAGTGCAAACCTCGCATTTGATGTTAAGGATTTTAATATGAACCTCGGTGTAACTTATGAGAATGAGGGTGTTGATAACGATGTTGTCTTTTTCGTCACCGTTGGAAAATCGTTTGATTAAATAAAGGTTAATTTTCATATAAAGCCCGCCTCTGTATGCGGGCTTTTTTTTGCGGCCCATAAAGCGTTGTGTTTTATTGTGGTGCGAAATATCAATAATTTGCCTTAGATTTGTGCGACAGAGCTTTTTAAGTAAAATTAAATTGTTTAAATCAGGCGCTAAGGTACTGAAAGTAGTGGAGTTTAAAATTAGCGTGATAGTGGCGTAGTAATTGCTATGACTAACCTGAAAGTCGTAGTAACAAAAAAGTAAACCAGGACGACCTGTTTTACCCCGCAGCATATAACGGGACGACTCGTTAGGTATTAAATTTCATGGCGACTATTTTTAAGCATAAAAATGCCTTAATTTCAAATTTAATGGCAATAGCGTATATCGTTACAGCTTATTTGGCTGGCTTGTGGTTAATGCTATCAGACACAGTCGTTTTCAATGTGCTGGGTATTTTTATTTTTGCGCATGCAATGATTATTGCGGCATATTTAATTCATGACTGCGCACATTATAGTATTTTTAAAAACAATAAATATCATCGATATCTGGCAGAAGTTCTTTTGTGGATTTGTGGTTCAAGTTACAGTGACTTTGACAGTATTCGCCATAAACACTTTCGACATCATGCGGATAATGCGGATGTCGTATCGTTTGACTTTAGAGTGAGAATATTAAAGTATCCCCGTTTACTCAAAATAATCAGGTTTTTAGAATGGATGTATATTCCAGCCATGGAAATCGTTATGCATGCATTGGTCATTATTTTACCGTTTGTAAAAGACTCAAGAAAAAATTTTCGGGTACGAATTATAACCATGCTGTTGTTGCGAACATTATTTTTTGTCGCGCTTGCTAGCATTTCCATTAAAATATTAATACTTTATCCTGTTTCATATATAATTTTTTTGATTGTTATGCGTTTTATGGATATACACCAGCATACCTATGAGCTTTTTGAAACGCTGGATAAAGAACGTGGTTCAGAAGCAAAAAAATTCGATCATGAGTTTGAGAAAACAAATACCTATTCTAATTTGATTTCGATTAAACACCCCTGGTTAAATTTATTAGTACTAAACTTCCCTTATCACAATGCGCATCATGAACATCCAATACGTTCATGGCATTTACTTCCTGAGTTGCACAAAGAGCTTTATGGGTCTGATGAGGCGCAGGTATTACACTTTAGAGATCTTGTTAAGAGTTATCATCGTTACAGAGTGGCGCGAATTTTAAATGAAGATGAAATAAATCTTCCTGTAAAGGAGATGAAAGAAAATTTTATAGGTGTTGATGGCGTTTCTTTTTTAACAGCACATTAATACAATATATTATGCATTACATTCGCGCATGAAAAGATTGCGCGCTTCATTTTTGTGCGAAAAAATTCCTTTGTTAACGTATAAGCATAGTTTTTCAATGGCATATTTATTGCTCTGTCATGTTTATGATAATTTAAACAGTGATGTGCAAAATGAAAATACTAATGATCGCCCTGCTTTATTTTTCCAGCTTAACTTATGTTAATGCTGAAGAAGCCACCAATCTATTATTAGACATTAAAAACAGCATTGATACTGTCTGGGTAGTGACAGCCGGCGCACTCGTGTTTTTTATGCAGGCAGGTTTTGCACTATTAGAAAGCGGAATGTCGCGAGCAAAAAATGCGGTAAATGTTGTTATGAAAAACTACATGGATGTAGCAATTGGCAGTTTGGCTTTCTGGTTGATTGGTTATGGGTTGATGTTTGGCGATAACCCATCAGGATATATCGGTATGACGCATTTTTTTATGCATGATGAAACTGACATGGCATATAGCCTGTTATTTTTTCAAACTATGTTTGCAGCAACAGCTGTAACCATTGCAAGTGGAGCAATGGCTGAGCGCACACGTTATCCAGCGTATTTAGTGGGGGCAATAATTATAAGTGGAATTATTTATCCCGTATTTGGGAGTTGGGTATGGGGTAGTTTATATGAAGGTAAAGGCTGGTTAGCACAGTTAGGTTTTATCGATTTTGCAGGCTCTACAGTGGTGCATTCAATTGGTGGCTGGATCGCACTCGCCGGTGTTATTGTTCTTGGCCCCAGACTTGGAAAAATATCACCCGGAGGTATGGTGAGAAAAATCCCGGGTCATAACTTAACCCTGGTTGCTCTAGGCGGTTTGATTCTATGGCTTGGCTGGTTCGGCTTTAATGGCGGCAGTACCGTAGCGGCTGACACTTCAATTGGTTTAATCGTTTTAAATACACATCTGGCCGCAGCAAGTGGTGCCTTTGGTATGTTATTAACCGTCATCATTGCACGTAAACCTATTTTATTGACTGACATTGTTAACGGTAGTATTGGTGGACTTGTTGCGATAACAGCCGGTTGTGCAACCATGGAACCTGTTTATGCCATTGTGACCGGTTTAATCGCCGGTATGGTTGTGATTGTATCGATGAGAATTCTGGAACTAATGCATCTGGATGATGTGGTCGGTGCGGTTGCTGTTCATGGTTTTGCTGGTGCATGGGGGACATTAGCAGCGGGTCTGTTTCTAAAGGGAAATATGTTTGATGTGAATCAAATACTCATTCAATTTATTGGTATCGTTGTCGCATTTGCCTGGGCATTTCCGACGGCATATATAATGTACAAAATAATTGATAAAGCCATTGGCTTAAGAGCGAGTACTAAAGATGAGCAAGTCGGGTTAGATTTTTCAGAACACCATGAGATTGGATATCCTGAGTTTCAGGCAGAATTAATTAAAGGAAAGAGTAACTTATCTTAAGTGAAGTATGATGCAACAAGTTGAAGACATAAATAAAAAATGGAAAGCAATATATATTGCACTTTTAAATTATTTTGATCCGGATGATGCAGCTGAAGCGACGAATGTCTGGCTAAATGAATTTTCAGATAAGCCAACATTTGAACTTAATCCATTTATTACAAAAATTTCGAATAAATATAATTTGAAGATTAGTCGTAAAGAAATACAGCAATCTATGGTTAAATTTTTATTGATGGATAAAAATGAATTTATTAGTCAAGATACCTCAAATTTTGATATATCCTCAAAAATAAAGTTTGAGAATGATAAGGTTGCACATGTTGTATTCGTTAAGTTAATAAAACAGTGGTTAAATGAGGCGAATGAAATAAACAAAGATATGGCGGCGGGTATAAGGCAGTTTATTTATGATAGTCTGACCAGCGCAGGTATGAATTATGATGATATTATAAAAATAAAACGCTGGATCAATACAAAAGGCCGGGATGATTGTATCCAGGATTTCGACATTAAAGAACTTAGACAGATAACACATTTTTGCTATATAGGTTCTTGTGAATATATGGGCCCGGTAGCTACAGATAAGATCGTTGCTGAAATTATTTTATTGGTTGAAGGGACTCAGGAAGGGGGGACATTTTCCCCTAAGAACTTTTTTTAAAGTAGTGTTTAGTCAGATAACGTACTGCTTACCTTAAAAGCACTATAGATATTTAATTATGAACGCGTGGTATGTAAAAGAAGGCACAGGTGAAAAAATTTGGCCATTGTTGACTGGCACACATAAATACGAAAAAACATTATTCTCACGTGATCATGGCCGCGGTATTTATATTGAAGCACCGATTTTGGCTTATTTAGTAGAAACCGAAAATAGTCGCATACTTTATGGTGTCGGATGTGATTATGAAAAATTTAATAATCCATTAAAAAGATATTACCCGGCATACGGGTTCACAACTATGGCCAAATCATGACATTAAATTATATCGACAATGCCACACTTTCCCGATGTTTTATGGGTAATAAAAGTTTATGAACGCCCGCTTCGCTGTTTTAATTTTATTCATTAGTTCAACAGGCTGGGGGCTGACATGGCTACCACTTAAAAAATTAAATGATATGGGGTTAGATAGCATGCAACTCATATTCATTGCTTTTATATCAGGGGCTTTAGTGTTGTCTCCCTGGTTATATCGCCAATACCCACAGTGGAAGTATAAAATACGCTTCATTATTCTGATTGCTTTAGCCGGTGGTTTTGCTAACGCTTCATTTCAAACAGCGATTTATCACGGTGATGTTGTACGTGTCATGATTTTATTCTATATGTTGCCTGTTTGGAGTGTGATCGGCGGTAAGATATTTTTAAAAGAAAAAATTGATGCCCGACGTATTTTGGCCGTGTTGTTAAGTTTATCTGGTGCATTTATTATTTTAGAGGTATGGAATACGTCATGGCAGGGTATTACCTATATCGATTTTCTGGCTATTGGTTCAGGACTTGGTTTGGCGGCTACGAATATATTATTTCGTTTTACTCAGGAAACACCGCTGGCGAGTAAGGTTGCGAGTATATTTATAGGCTGTACGGTCATTATTGGAAGTGTCTTATTTATTCAATCTGTTTTTTTAAGCGCACCAATAAAGGAATTACCCTCGAATGAATTAGCGATATCCTATGCAATGCTTTACGGTGCAATTTATCTGGTGCTTATTACGCTTGGAACACAATGGGCAGTCACGCAAATGGAAGCGGGGCGTTCTGCCATAATTATCGTAATGGAACTAGTAACCGCTGTTGTTTCGATAGCAATTTTAACCTATGTTGATTTGAAAGCGTATGAAATTTTAGGTGGTATTTTGGTAGTAAGTGCGGCACTGCTTGAAGGCATACGTGATGATACCGTGAAGGATGTTACCTTAACTGAGAAGCAGCCAGCATAAAAATTACGATCATTTTTGTTTTATAGATTTTTCAAAATGCTGTTTTTCTTCATTCGCCATCCATTGGTTCAGTTCCCATAAATCTGCCACGGGTTCTTGGGTATGCGGAAGCTGGTGCAAATAACCATCCGGGCCAAACTCCGGTGTCATTGTACTTGTTTGAAAGTCGCGAGCCAGCTGTGACTGCCAGATTATTTCCCACCAGCGTTGATGAGCCTCAAGCGTGTATTCATATTCCGCAGCACGAGGATCAGGCACTTGAGGTCCCTGCTCATATCCAATACGTGCATGTATGTGTTGCACATTATTCGCAATGGCATTAATTACATCGAGTTCGGTATCCATTAAACGCTCACACACAACACACCAGTGACTAAAATCGACAGTCAATAAAATGTCTGGGATTTGTTCAACAATACGTTGAGTCACCCATGGATTAAATAGTGAACGGCTGCGATGAGTTTCAAAACTGATTTGTAAACCATATTGATGTGCTAGTTCAATTGCCCGTTGAAAAAATTCAATACTTTGGTGTTCTGGCCATGCATCACAACCGGCAAGGCATGTGACAAATAAGGGATTTAACTCAACACTATCACTCAATTTTTGCTTAAGTGACGACAGATGCTGTTCAAGGCTGGCTTTGCGATCTGGAACATAACTCCCAGCCGTAGTGATTTCAGCTATATAGTGAAGTCCATTTTGCGATAAAAGAATATTCATTTCTTTGCGTGCTTGTACAGTATTTGGTGCAGGTCCCTCTAAACCTTGCATACCTGCGGCTATAAGTTGCTCTATTGATTGGGCTATCGAACCAGTCACCCCCCACATTGTTTTAAATAAACTTAATTGCATTACTGAATGCCTGATAGCTTGGATAGCTTATTAGAGCAAGAGTTATACCATGTGAAATATGTCATAGCTGCGTATAAATTTTTTTAGTCAGCGTTCATCTATGATGCAAAACATCTCAAAGGCGCACCCTCATAGTGCAAAATATATTTGTGATAAATATTCTATTTTTAAAATAGATAACGTTTACAGGAAGTTATAGCTGATTTGAGGCTTGGTATAGGCTTTGCACTATAGAGTATTACTAATTTTGTTTTTAGTAATACTTTGGAGAGCGTAATGAAAAATCTGTTTAAGACACTATCAAAAACAATGGTTGCTGTTTTGTTAATCAGCGGCATGAGTACCGTATCGGCTGAACCTTTAAAAATTGGCTACAGTGACTGGCCTGGCTGGGTCGCATGGGAAGTCGGCATTGAAAAAGGCTGGTTTAAAGAAGAAGACGTAGATGTCAAATTTGAATGGTTTGACTATGTTGCATCAATGGATGCATTTGCTGCGGGCAAACTTGACGCAGTGAGCATGACAAATGGTGATGCGCTTGTGACCGGTGCTACTGGCGCTAAAAGCGTAATGATCCTGATGAATGATTACAGTAATGGCAATGACATGATCATCGCGAAGCCAGGTATTTCATCCATTAAAGAACTAAAAGGTAAAAAAGTTGGCGTTGAAATTGGTTTTGTAGGGCACCTCTTATTATTGAATGCACTAGAAAAAAATGGTTTAACTGAAAAAGATGTCACCTTAGTTAATGTGCCAACGAATGAAACACCACAAGTTCTGGCTTCAGGTGATGTTGATGCCATTGTTGCCTGGCAACCAAGTTCAGGTATTGCGTTAAATCAGGTTCCAGGTTCTAAAGCAATATACACAAGTGCAGATGAACCTGGTCTGATATATGACCTTCTCGCAGTTTCACCTCAAAGCTATGCTAAAAACAAAAGTGACTGGAAAAAAGTAACTAAAGTTTGGTATCGCATTGTTGATTATATTAAAAATCCAAAAACATTTGATGATGCAGTAACAATTATGGCGTCACGAGTTGGTTTAAAACCGGAGGTTTATAAAACTTTTGTTAAAGGTACAAAAATCCTTACTTTGAAAGAAGCACAACAATTCTTCACTAAAGGAAAAGGTTTTTCATCGTTGTACGGTTCTACACAAATCGCAGATGATTTTAATATTGCTAACGACGTATACAAGACACCACAAGATATTGATTCATACATTGACCCATCTTTAACCTCAGGTATGTAAATCAATTTTCAGACTTAATTTAAGAATCGCAAAATATAAAAAAGGCAAAGATGAAGTTATCAAACTTATTTGCAGTCGGAAAAAAACTGGATACGAATCAGCGCATAACTGTTTCAGTTCTTAGTTTTGTACTACCGATACTTATCTGGAGTCTGTTGAGCTACGTCCCGTTTATATGGCATCCGAAGGTTGAGATATCTCACACGGGTGATGTTGTTTACTTTAAACAGGGTATGCTGATTGATCGCGAAATATTCGACAAGGAAGTCGAAACAGCGATAGCTGCATCAAAAGAAATACCGCAAGGTCGTCCTGCAAATCCAATTTATTTACCTGCACCTCATGAAGTGGTAATTGCTTTATATACTGCATTTACAGCCGAACCACAGCGCCGTAATGAGAAATGGTTACATGAAAGTTTGTGGGACAGTATTCAGGTTATATTTTTGGGCTTTATACTTTCCTCGCTCATTGGTGTTCCCTTAGGCATACTCGCTGGAACATACGATTTTTTCTCGAAATTGTTTGAACCCTTTATAGAGTTTTTTCGTTATTTACCAGCACCAGCATTTGGTGCGCTCGCAGTAGCGGTACTTGGCATTTACGATGCGCCAAAAATCGCCATTATATTTATTGGCACCTTTTTCCAACAAGTACTCGTCGTGTCTAACACAACACGCAAGCTTGATCCTTTATTGTTAGAAGCAGCGATGACTTTAGGTGCAAAGAAACTCTCTTTGTTATTCAGAGTTGTTATTCCTGGAATTATTACGCATTTATATAAAGACTTGCGTCTTTTATTAGGTTGGGCGTGGACGTATTTAATTGTTGCTGAATTGATAGGTACCAGCTCGGGTATTACCTGGTTTATAACGCAACAAGCACGTTATAAGAATTTTGATAATGTTTTTGCCGCCATCATTATCATTGGCATTATCGGTTTGACAACAGATCTTATTTTAGCCGCACTAGGTAAGAAAATGTTTATCTGGGAAAAGGACACGGCTAAAGCCTGATATAAAAGGAACTGATATGAGCCATATTGAACTACCAAGTTATCTTAGTCAAAGCGGTGATGTGAAAGATCGTTTTGATCGTATGAAAAAACGTCCTGTCACATTACAGGTTAAAAATCTGAACAAAGAATTTAATTCAGCACAGGGTAAAGTAACAGCATTAAAAGATATTAGTTTTGAAACTTATAAAAGAGAGTTTGTTTGTGTTATTGGGCCATCAGGTTGTGGTAAATCAACATTAATAAGAATTCTTGCTGGTCTGGAAACGCCCACTTCAGGACAGGTATTATTAGACGGAAACCAGGTTGATGGGCCAAGTCAGGAACGTGGCATGGTCTTTCAAGGTTATACGTTATTTCCCTGGTTAACCATTAAAAGAAATGTCATGTTTGGACTGGAAATGGCAGGTCATAGTAGAGCCGGCTCTGAAGAACAAGCCTATCAATGGATCGATCTTGTTGGCTTAAGTAAGTTTGCTGATGCTTACCCGCACCAGTTATCTGGCGGTATGAAACAACGTGTAGCAATTGCGCGAGCCTTAGCCAACCAGCCGCGTATTTTACTGATGGACGAACCTTTTGGCGCATTAGATGCACAGACACGGGCGAAGATGCAAAGTTATATCCATGAGATATGGAAAAATATTGATGTGACCATTTTATTTATTACTCATGATTTAGATGAGGCTATCTATCTGGCCGACCGCATTTTGGTATTAAAAGCCCATCCAGGTGAAGTTAACGAAGTGATTGAAGTGCCTGTACCACAACCTCGTTCAGCTGAAGATTTACTAAGCCCGGAATTTTTAGCAACAAAAAAACGTCTCGAAGAACTTATCCACCCACCTGAAGATGATGTCGCTATCAGTGAAGATCATCTGAACATGGTGCGGATGGTAAGAGTTGATGATGACGTTGAAAGTGTATTTTAATGAAAAGCTGGCATCAAATGACATGGGAAGAGGTCGCGCAATTACCTTCACAGGGTAAAGATGCGGCTATTTTGCCGGTCGGTGCGACTGAGCAACACGGCCCGCATATGGGTTGTGGTATGGATGCTGAAATTGCCTTTCATTTATGTCGCGAAGTCTCAGAAGAAACAAGCATTGTTACCTTGCCCACGCTTCCCTATGGTTGCTCTATTGGCCACTCGAAACGCTGGCCAGGTACGATTGCATTACAACCTAAAACCTTAATTGATGTGATAAAAGACATTGGTGATTGGGTGTACGCATCGGGCTTTAAAAAACTCTTTATTATCAATAGCCATGCAACAAATTATGCGCCACTACGGTGCGCCTTAGAAATGTTACGTGCTGAGCATGATGATTTAATGGTGGCGTTGATAAACTCATTTGAAGTGAGTGAACGAGTGCGAGAAATTCATTTTCAAGAAGGCGACGACTGGCATGCTAATGATGCGGAAACATCATTAATGTTGGCTTTAAAGCCAGAGATGGTGGATAAAGAAAAAATGATAGATGTAGATGATCCTGATCGTACTGTGAATTGTGTTTTTTCACATCCTGTAAATCGCACCAGCACTAACGGTGTAACAGGAATGCCCAGCCTGGCGACAGAAGAGAAAGGTCAGAAACTGTTTGACTGGATGGTAGAAGATTTGTCTGAAACGGTTAATAAGGGCTTGCAAGAGAAACCACCTTTACCGTATTCCTATTTTGAAATAATAAATACTGAAAAATAAATTGTTACAGAAAATGTATCTGGAGTAAAACCAAGTGAAAAGTACAGAAGACATAAGCAAAATTAAACAAGAGCTAAAAGATAAAGGGGTTAAATACTGTATCGGTGCTTATGTTGATATCCATGGCATACCAAAAGGTAAATTTGTGCCTATCGATCATTTTGAGCACATGGCGCATGGTTCAGAGCTTTATACTGGTTACGCATTAGATGGTTTAGGCCAGGCGCCAAATGACGATGAAATTGCATCGGTACCGGATTTAGATAGTATCACCCAGCTACCCTGGCAGCCTGAAGTCGCATGGATGCCGGCAGATAATACTTTTAAAGGCGAACCCTATGAAGTTAATACCCGTGTCGTATTAAAAAAAGTTCTAAAACAAGCTGAAGAGTTAGGTTATGGAATGAATCTGGGTATTGAGTGTGAAGTGTTTGTTTTAAAACAGGATGATGAGGGTAATATTTCAGTTCCAAATAAAGATGATAAGTTAGAAAAATCTTGTTATGACGTGAGAAGTTTTATGGATCAGTTTAACTGGCTCGATAAAGTTTCAACAACAATTAATGAACTTGGTTGGGACTTGTATTCACTGGATCATGAAGATGCAAATGCTCAGTATGAATTTGATTTCAAATACAGCGATGCTTTAACAATGTGTGACAGGTTTATATTTTTTCGTTATATGGCAAAGGAATATGCTAAACAAGAAGGATTAATAGCGACATTAATGCCAAAACCTTTTGCAGATAAGACCGGTAACGGCGCACATTTTAATATGTCACTCTATGATCTTGAAACAGGTGAGAATTTATTTGAATGTGACCCTAAAAATGATCCAAGAGGTTTAGGGCTAACAACATTAGGTTACCAGTTTATTGGTGGCATCATTAAACACGGCCGTGCGCTATGTGCCGCATTTGCGCCAACAGTGAACAGCTATAAACGTCTTCTACGTCAGGGTGATATGGCGTATTTTTCTTGGGCTCCTGTTTTTAATTCATTCGGTTCGAATAATCGGACAAATTCAATAAGAGTTCCTATGAATGGAGGGCGTTGTGAATCACGTAATGCAGATGGCGCGGTAAATCCTTATCTCGCAACTGCGCTTGTTTTAGCTGCAGGACTTGAAGGCATTAAAGAAGGAATAGATCCGGGTAATCCTCAAGATGATAATCTATATGAACTATCCGAACAGGAAAGAAAAGATCGAGGTATAGAATTTTTACCGCAAAATCTTTCTGAAGCTGTTAAAGCTTTCGAAGATGATCCATTTGTTGAAAAAACATTAGGAAAAGAACTGCGTGACGAATTCATACGATACAAGAAAAATGAGTGGGACAGTTATCATAAATCTATATCAAACTGGGAAGTAGAAAGATATACACATCTTTTTTAGTGATTATGAGTATAAATAAACAAGGCGTTAGCCGTATTAGTATCTCTTTATCAGAGAATTTACTAAAAGAAATGGATTTGCTTGTGGAAGAGCGTGGATTTGAAAGCCGCTCACAAGCGATGGTGAGTATGATTCAACATCAAATCACCGAACACCGGTGTGAGTTTGGTGAAGAGATAATGGCAGGTACGATTAATTTAGTCTACGATCATTCTACACCGGGGTTACAGAAGCAGCTTACTGATATTCAACATGAATATATTAATGAAATAATCAGTTCATTACATGTTTATTTAATTGATGCAAAAACAATGGAAGTAATACTGCTCCAGGGGCCTGCAGCAAAATTAAAAATGATTGCAGATAAAATGGAATCATGTCGTGGAGTAATATCAGGAAAACTACAATTATCTACTGCTATATTGCCACAGGTTCATCCATTACCAGAGCTAAAAAGCAGTTAATTAAAATGAATATGACAAAGAAAGTAATAAAAGGAAATAAATAATGACTCTAGCCTCATCACTAAAAGAGCCAGGTACTATTTTGTATGAAGATAATTTGTCTGCCGCATGTCACTGGTCATTGAATATGCGTAAAGGCACAATTTTAAAGTTAGTTGACAGTGAGGGTGGTGCCAATGTAGGCATGCTTTTTTATAACCCGGAAAATTTACTGGAGCGATATAACGCACCGGATACCTTAAAATGCCAGCATACTTTCAAACTTAGTAAAGGAAATTGTTTGTATTCTGATATGGGGCGTATTTTTTGTTCAATAACAGAAGACAGTGTTGGCTGGCATGAAACAGTGTGTGGCAATACAACCAGGAAAATAGTGAAAGAAAAATGGGGTGAAAAAACCTATCAGGAATTTCATAATGACTGGAATAAGAATGGTTATGATAGTTTTTTAGTTGAATTAGCAAAGTATGGTCTTGGCAAAAAAGATATGGCGTCAAATTTGAATTTGTTTAGCGCAGTGAGCGCCAACGAAGAAGGTGGACTGCATTATATTGAAAATAACAGTAAAGCAAACGATGCCATTGAACTACGCTTTGAGATGGACACGTTGGTGTTATTACATACCTGTCCTCATCCGCTTAATCCCGCAAAAGAATATCCTAAGAAAGGAATAAGGTATCAGATTATACAGGCGGCTGCAGCTGAAGATGATGACTACTGCAAAAATTCATGTGAAGAGAATAAACGTGGATTTAAAAATAATGAATTATTCCATTTAGGTCGGGGTATCTAAAGTGATTAAAGAAAGTAAGTTAAAAAAAGAAGATGCCATTTATGCAGAAGAGGTCGCTGCGGGTGATTACTTTATAAAAGTCGTTAACAAAGGCCAAACATTTAGAATTTTAGACATTGGTGGTAACCAGGCTGCGGATACTCTATTTTATAATGCAAATGACCCCGCAGAACGTTACAGTGCAATGGACACCGTTCGTGAGCAGGGCGTATTATATTTAACGGCAGGTACAAAGTTATTGTCAAATGAAACAAATGTTATGTTGGAGATAGTCGCAGATACGTGTGGACGACATGATACGATCGGTGGAGCGTGTGCCACTGAAAGCAACACGGTACGTTATGCTTTGGAAAAAAAATGCATGCACGCTTGTCGTGATAGCTGGATGTTGGCCGTTGCTGAACACGAAGAATATGGTTTAAGTAAGCGTGACATCACGCACAATATTAATTTTTTTATGAATGTACCTGTAACTGAAGATGGTGGACTCAGATTTGAAGATGGTATCTCAGCACCAGGAAAATATGTTGAAATGAAAGCATATATGGATACTATCGTTTTAATATCGAATTGCCCTCAATTAAACAATCCATGTAATGGGTATGATCCGACGCCGGTAGAAGTACTTATTTGGGATTAATGTTTTCTCATTAATTCTGGTCATAGAGACGACTCTTCGACTATTTTTTGTAACGGCAGGACGGCCTGCCAAACAAGAATGAAATTATCATGTTTACTAAAGTTCTTATTGCCAATCGTGGTGCAATTGCAACCAGAATAATTCGCACGCTGAAGAAGATGCACTGTCAATCAGTTGCTATTTACAACGAAGCAGATGCAGATTCTCTGCATGTACAACAGGCCGACGAAAGCTTTTCCTTGGGTGAAGGCCGTGCTGTAGATACCTATTTAGATCAGGATAAGGTTTTTGAGATCATAGCGAAAACGGGTGCAGATGCAGTTCATCCAGGATATGGTTTTCTGAGCGAAAATTCAGAATTTGTTGAGTGTTGTGAAGAAAAAGGCATTGCCTTTATTGGCCCAACAACAGATCAAATGCTTGCCTTTGGATTAAAGCATACAGCACGTCTATTAGCCGAAGAGAACAACATCCCTTTATTACCAGGAACAGATTTACTTACTGATGTAAAACAAGCATTGAATGAAGCAGAGAACATCGGTTACCCGGTTATGCTGAAAAGTACTGCGGGCGGTGGCGGGATTGGCATGCAGCTTTGTTGGAACAGCGCAGAGCTGGAAAAATCTTATGATTCGGTGTGCCGGCTTGGTGAAAGTAACTTTTCCAATAGTGGTGTTTTTCTTGAAAAATTTATTGAATACGCTCGTCATATTGAAGTGCAAATCTTTGGTGACGGTAAAGGAAAAGCAATCGCATTAGGCGAACGCGATTGTTCAACGCAACGTCGTAATCAAAAAGTGATTGAAGAAACACCTGCGCCGAATATTTCAGAATCAGTCAGACAAGAATTGCTCGATACTGCTACTCGTTTAGTTGAAGCGGTTAACTATCGTAATGCGGGCACTGTTGAGTTTGTCTATGATCAAAAATCAGATCAATTTTATTTTCTGGAAGTGAATACACGCTTGCAAGTTGAGCACGGCATCACTGAGCAGGTATTTAAAGTTGACCTGGTTGAGTGGATGGTAAAGCTTGCAGCAAATGAACTGGATAAACTGGATAGTTTATCTGAAAATTTAACATCTTATGGTCATGCGATTCAGGCGCGAGTTTATGCAGAAGACCCTAATAAAGATTTTCAACCAAGTGCCGGCTTACTTAGTGAAGTTGTTTTTCCAGATAAAAAAAATTTACGGATTGATCATTGGTTAGAAACGGGAATTGAAGTGCCATCCTTGTTTGATCCTATGCTGGCTAAAGTGATTGTTAGTGCAAATAGCCGCGCAGATGCAATTAAGCAACTGGATACGGCGTTAGCAGAAACAACACTTTATGGCATAGAAACAAATAAAGAGTATGTACGTGAAATCTTGAATACAGAAATTTTCAGGAAAGGTGAAATTTTTACACGTTATCTGAATGATTTTAAGACTCAACCCTGTTCAGTTGATGTTATTAATGCAGGCACATTAACCACGATTCAGGATTACCCGGGTCGGCAGGGTTACTGGAATATCGGTGTGCCGCCTTCAGGGCCGTTTGATCAGTACTCATTTAATCTGGGCAACCGCTTACTAAATAATCCACAAAATGCAGCCGGTTTGGAGATTACCCTAAACGGGCCAACTTTGCGTTTCAATCATGATACACAAATTGTGCTAAGTGGAGCAGAGATGGATGCGCATCTTGATGATGTCGCAATAAACTTCTGGCAGGTGATTGATATCAAGGCGGGTCAAATATTAAAACTGAGCAAAGTAGTATCTGCTGGCGCACGTGCCTACTTATCAATTAAAGAGGGTTTTAATTGTCCTGATTACCTTGGCTCAAAATCAACCTTTACGCTGGGCCAGTTTGGTGGACATGCAGGAAGAGCCATTAGAGTAGGAGATGTTATACATTTTAATGCGCCCAATGAAAAAGAAGCGAGCAAAGAATTACCTGCCAGATTAAAACCAAAAATCACAAATGAATGGGAAATACGCGTAATTTACGGTCCGCACGGCGCGCCGGACTTTTTTACTGAGGGTGATATTCGCGTCCTTTTTGATGCGCACTGGGAGGTGCATTACAACTCCAGTCGCACCGGGGTTCGGCTCCTCGGACCAAAACCTGAGTGGGCAAGAAGTGATGGCGGTGAAGCAGGTATGCATCCGTCAAATATTCATGATAATGCATATGCAATCGGTACTATAGATTTCACCGGCGATATGCCGGTTATTCTGGGTCCCGACGGACCATCACTGGGTGGTTTCGTTTGCCCAGCTACAACGATAACAGCTGATCTTTGGAAGATAGGGCAGTTAAAAGCAGGGGATAAAGTTAAATTTATACCTGTGACAATTGAGGAGGCGGTTGTACTTGAAAAGGCGCAAATAAAGTCACTAGCTCAACTGTCAGAAATAAAATATAAAGAGACGCTAAAGTATTCATTGCCATCAACACCAATAATTAAAACAGTTGATGAAAATCAATTCGGCGTAAGGGTTGTCTATCGTCCGTCAGGCGATAAATATTTACTCGTCGAATTCGGTGAGCTGATGCTGGATATTGAATTGCGTTTTCGCGTTCATGCTTTGATGTTGTCTTTGCAGGATGATACTCCTAAAGGTGTGCTTGAACTAACACCGGGGATCCGTTCATTACAGCTCCATTATGATAGTCAGCTCATTTCTGTAAAGCAGTTAATCGATGTACTGGATAAGAAAATAGCAGCACTAAAAAATATTGATGATCTGGAAGTACCTGCCCGTATTGTACATATTCCACTAAGTTGGAATGATAATGCTTGCCAGCTTGCGATCGATAAATACATGCAATCAGTACGAAAAGATGCGCCCTGGTGTCCAAGTAATATTGAGTTTATTCGCCGTATTAATGGTCTTGAAGATATTCAACAAGTTAAAGATATTGTTTTTGATGCCAGTTATTTAGTGATGGGGCTGGGAGATGTTTATTTGGGTGCACCTGTAGCGACCCCGATGGATCCACGGCACCGTCTCGTGACGACCAAATATAATCCTGCACGAACGTGGACAGCTGAAAATTCAGTGGGTATCGGGGGCTC
>Ga0316206_1000626_pt1 | contig 42451 bp, 40 predicted proteins | sample 6monthpyrite_MG_FD_204942 | JGI IMG/M metagenome (GOLD analysis project Ga0316206, IMG submission 204942) | Microbial mat bacterial communities from mineral coupon in-situ incubated in ocean water Damariscotta River, Maine, United States -... | ecosystem: Environmental > Aquatic > Marine >...
GAAAATGCGAGATCGGGATCGAGTTCGTCAAGCTCGAACCCGCCGTCCGCGAATCCATCCTCCGCCTGGCGATCCACGGCAAGATCGGCGAGACCGAGCAGGGCGAGATCCAGATCGCCTACCCAGACCTCTACAAAGTCCTCGGCGCCAACCCCCACGCCTCGATGGGCGAACTCCAAGCCGCCTACCGCAAAGCCGCCCGGACCTGGCACCCCGATGTCAACGATCAGCCCGGCGCCGCCCAACGCTTCGAAGAGATCAGTAAGGCCTACGCCGTGCTGAGCAACGAGCAAACCCGCGCCAGCTACGACGCCCGCTTCTTCAACCCGACGCCCGGCACCGATCAACACGCCGCGTGATCCGTCCCACACTCCGGGCATATCTCCAGATCCTCAACCGCATATCCGCAAGCGAGGCAAAGCCCACGGCGCTTTCGACGATATCTGCGGACACCATACCGGAGCGGCCCAGGAGTTGACCAGAGAACGCTCCAAAGAAGCACATTGAGAAGCAACCCATTCCATGCCGGCATCACGGGCAGCCTCATCCACGATGAACTCAACGGGATATCGAGTCCATACTTGAACCCCGCGCGATCACTCATCAGCTTGGCGTAACTTTGTGCGTTGGGGAACTGCCCAGAGTTAAAAATATACACCGAGTCCCAATACATTGCCCGCCAAGGCCACCCAATACGGTAGCGGGTGAGCACAATCGTAGAAGGAATATCAATACCATCAGCCGGCGCATCGGGGCGGGGCTTATTGTAGGTGAACTCGTAAAAATCAATGCCAGTGTTTGACACCTCCGAAAGCGGCCCGCTGCCCATTGAGAAGAGGGCACTCATATATACCGTCGTCGAATGCGCTGGAACAAGCTCGCCCAAATACGCCGGCGGCGACGGATATATTGCTGGCTGGTTCACCGCATTCCAAGTCGTCGGATGCCAGAACGCTGCGAGCAACTCAGCGATCACAATGGTCGTCAAGACCCCCATGCAAACCGCACGCACAAGCTGCCACCGGAGTTTCATTCGTCGCTTGGCCATCGGCTTTGAGTGTACCAAAAAAATGAACCCGATGCTGTGGTTCAAATCTCGAAGAGATTTCTAATCACGATCAGATGCCCGTTCCGTCCCGCACTCCGGACAAACCCCCAAATCCTCCACCGCATACCCGCAAGCCAGACACAACCCCCGACGCTTGCGCCGAGCGGTGCGAACCGTGCGCCAGACCACGCCGGGGATGATCCAGAAAACGCTCCAAAACAGGAGGTTGATGATGAGTCCGCTCCAGATCGGGATTGCAGGCAATCGACGCCCGTACGCATCGCAGAAAAGCCAGCCCGGATATTCAATACCCATCTGCCGACCTGCGCGTTGTTTGATCTGATCGAAATAGACCTTGAGTGATTGGCTCGTCCCACCTGAAACGCCATAGTCATCCCAATATGCAGCACGCAGCGGAAACCCGAAGCGGTATCGTGTAAGAGAAAGCGACGGCGGCCGATCTCCGTCGCGTTCGAGATCCCAGTTGAGATCGTTGTCGCCGTAGATGTACTCGACAACATCAACACCAAAATCCGGAGTCGGCATGAACAAGCCATCACACTTTCCAAACGGGCTATAACCCCAAGCGGATGAAAACTCGGGTGAGAGATCACCTAAATAATTGGGAGCGTCATGTGCCTGGATGGTGAGATCATGCTTGCTGGTATAACTATTGAGATCTTGAACACTTGCTGGCCAGTACACAGTAAATGCAGTAGCGATCAGCCCAAATACAAAGGCCCGCACAATCCGCCATCTTCGTCTTCGTGTGTGCTCACGCATCCGAAAAATCATACCCCGCCGCATACTCCCCCGTTGCAAGCTTCTGCATGCTCCTCAGCACATCATTGAGCAGCGAACTCGCCCCGAACCGGAACCACTCGGGGCTCAGCCACCCCTCGCCGAGCGTCTCGTTGACCATGCAGAGGTAGTGCCACGACTGCTTGGCGGTGCGGATCCCACCGGCCGGTTTCATGCCGATCTTTTTGCCCGTGTCCTTGTAGGCGTCGCGGATCGCTTCGAGCATCACCAAGGTGACGGGCATCGTCGCCGCCGGCGAGACTTTGCCCGTGGAGGTCTTGATAAAGTCGCCGGCGCGGATGCACGAGATCGCGATGTCGCTCGCCTTGCGCACATTGTCGTAGGTGGCGAGTTCGCCGGTTTCGAGGATGACCTTGAGGTGCTTGTCGCCGCAGGCGTTGACCACCGCGCGGATCTCGTCGGCCACCTCATCGTAGCGACCCGAGAGGAACGCCCCGCGATTGATGACCATATCAATCTCGTCGGCCCCGTCCTTGACAGCCTGCTCCACATCGCGCACGCGGATATCAATCGGGAACTGCCCAGAAGGAAACCCCGTCGCCACCGACGCCACATGGACCCCGGTGCCGTCGAGAAGTTCTTTGGCGTAGGGCACCATCGCCGGATAGACACAGACCGCCGCGACATGGGGGAGCCGATGACCCAGGATCTGCTCGTCCTTCTCCCACGGTCGGATCGCCTTTCGGCACAAGCTCCGCACCTTCTCGGGCGAGTCGCTCCCTTCAAGCGTGGTGAGGTCGATCATCGACGCTGCGAGTTCGAGCGCACCGAGCTTGGAAGCCTTCTTGATCGAACGCGTCGTAAACGATGCCGCCCGCCGATCGGTCATGATCGCGTCGATGGTGGGAGAGTTGGGGAGTGGGGGAGGAGTGGGGTTCGTCATGGTGCTCACTCCTCCGATGCCTGTGTGTCCGCTTCGATGGGCAGCCCGGTGATCTCCCATTCGTGCCATCCCCCAAGAAACACCTTGACGCGTTTCTTGAGATATCCGTTGTACCCCGCTTCGAGCAGTCGCTTGGCCATCGCGTGCGTGTTGGCAGTCCCCGGGTTTTGGCCATAGATAATCAGGCTCTTGTACCGCTCGAGCGCCGGATCAGTCCCGTATCGAAGATCAATATCAGGCGTCCGCATGTTCTTCGCGCCCGGGATATGACCCTGGGCGAACCGCTCGGGCTTTCGGGTGTCAATAAAGAGTGCCGTATCATCCTCACGCTTCTGTTTCTCGAAGAGATTCACCGCCTCGGTGAGGTTTACGAACACGATCTTGCGGTCCGAAATATTCGATTTCGTGCACCCTCCGAGGGAGAGCATCATCGCCAACCCCCCCGCCAGACCAAGAAAGAGCAAGAATTGTCCGTTTCGCTGTCGTGTCTGCATCTTTTTACCCATGACTACACAATAAGCATGTGGACTGGTGCGTTCTGCATTGCGAGCCGATGAACAGGGCAGAAACTCCGCCCAAACGCAACCGTAGACCCCATGCCGGAGCCCGATCTGTGGTCAAATATACTAAACAACTGCATTTCTGGACCGCGCTCGTTCTGGCGTTGTGGGTATCAACCGCCCACGCCGCCGACGAGCATGTCTCGATCGCCGCTGCAACCGAGTTCGCCCAGACCCACCCAGACGGCTCAGGAATTCTGGCAATTACACTCACTATCGAAGACGGATGGCATATCTACTGGCCCGGGGTCTCCGACTCGGGCTATGGGCTCTCGCTCGATATCGATGTCCCGGATTCGATCACCCTCGACGAACCAATCTGGCCCACCCCAAAGCGATACCTCCAGCCCGGCGATATCCTCGACAATGTCTACGAGGACACGGCGATGATACTGGTCCCCTTCCATCTCGATGCCAGCGCCCAACCCGATGCGATTCTTGCCTTCGAGATCGGTGCCAGTTTCCTTGTCTGCGACGAGATCTGCCTGCCCGGCACCGTGACCACCACGACGACACTCGCCGTCGTCGATCCCTCGACCAAGCCCACCCCGACCTCCTCTGCTTCTCAGATCCGCAAGGGCTACGACGCCCGCCCGATCGTCTTCGATCCACACTCCGATGCCGTCCGCCTGCAATGGATCGCGGACCGATCCGCCATCATGTTCCGCGATGCGACCAAAATCGAGTTCTTCCCTTCCAAAGACTGCACCGAACTCGCCGATCCCATCGCAAGCACACTGGCCGAGGGCAATCGGCTCATCATCAAGTTCACCCAGCACACAAATAAAACCCTCGCCGGGCGTGTTCGTGTCTATGAACGCCGACGAATCGTTGACTACGACATCGCCGTCCACGCACCGGAATCCTGACCCACATGCTTCAATCGCCACTCGGAGAACCGACCATGTTCACACAAAGCCAATATCGCACACCGATCCGCCGTCGCATCGGAGCGGCGCTCAGCGTCGTCGGGCTCGCCGCCCTGAGCATCGCGATGCTCGGATTCGGGGCCATCGAGCAGCAATCTCCAGCGGTCGTCGCCCAGCCCGCCCCGGACTTCACACTCGTGGACCTCGAAGGCAACGAGCACACCCTCTCGGAATACACCGCCAAGGGACAGACCGTCGTGCTCGAATGGTTCTCTCCGCTCTGCCCGTTCGTCAAAAAGCACTATCGCGACGACACCAAGACCATGCTTACGATCCAGAAAGACTTCGCTGGCGATTCCGTCGTCTGGCTCCGAGTCAACTCGGCCAAGCCATCGCACCCGGCTGCCGATCCTCAACTTAACAAGAAGACCGCCGAGAAGTGGGGCATCACCACTCCGATCCTGATCGACTCCGATGGCACGGTCGGTAAGGCCTACGGCGCCAAACGAACGCCCGAGATGTACATCATCGACGCCAAGGGCGTCCTCGTGTATCACGGGGCCATCGACAACCGACCCGATGCCCAGGCACCCGGCGAAGTGAACTATGTCCGCAATGCCCTCACCCAATCCCTCGCCGGCGAGCCAATCGCCATGCCCACATCCAAAGCCTACGGATGCTCGATCAAGTATTGAATGGTTCGATGACCAACCCACAACTCTTGACAGGCACGCCCACAGACATCCCGGGGCGTGCCTGTTCTTTTGATTCTGGCGAGATTCCCACCGATTTGAGCCGATAGACTCTCGTGTAAGAAGACCTCACCACGCTGGAGAAGCGCATGTTCGATCTGCCGGGACCATTCTCAACCCTCGCCAACTTCTTGGTAATCGCCTTCGGGTTCGGGTTCATCATCTTTATCCACGAACTGGGGCACTTCGTCGCCGCCAAATGGGCCGGCATCCGTGTGCTCGCCTTCTCCATCGGGTTCGGCAATGTCCTGTGCTCTTATCGCAAAGGAATCGGGTTTCGGCGTGGCTCTTCGGATCTCGAATACCGCAAACTCGTCTATGGCTCACCAGAATCGGATGATCCCTCTGCCAACCCCGAGATCAGCCCCACCGAATACCGCCTCTCGATGCTCCCGCTCGGTGGGTATGTCAAAATGCTCGGCCAAGAAGACCTCAACCCCGATGCCGTCTCCGATGCACCCGATTCCTACCAGAACTGCCCGGCCACCAAACGCATGGTCGTGATCTCCGCTGGCGTCATCATGAACATCATCACCGCCGCCGCCCTCTTTATATTGGTCTTCATGGTCGGACTCAAGGTCCTCCCGCCCATCGCCGGGTTCGTCCCGTCCGATTCGCCAGCAGCCCTCGCCACACCGATTAATCACCCCGAACTTGGGGTCGGTATCCAACGCGGCGACACCATCCTCTCGATCGATGGGCACCACATCAACTCCTATGAAGCGATCCTCCCCGAGGTCGCCATGTCGAAGCAGGCCAAACCGGTCACCGTTGCACTCAAACGCGACGGGGTCGATGGCATCATCGAGTTCGAGGCCATCCCCGAGAAAAGCCCCCAGAGCGGGCTCCTCGATATCGGGCTCATGCCCGCGATGAGCACGACGCTCTTGAACCCCAGAGATCCCGACGCGCTCCGCCAGTGGAGGATGCTCTCGCACGACTTTGGGATGGCGGAACTCGAGCCCGGTGATGTCTTCGTCAGCGCCAACCAGCACCCCATCAACTCCCCGTTCGATCTCCTCGACATCGCCAAGCAGACCCCCGGCGCCCCGCTCAACATCATCGTCGAACGCGCCGGCGAGCAGATTAACTTTCTGATGCCTCAGGTCCCATCGCTACAGGTCGACCGGGTCAAGGCCTATGGAGAGTCATCCCCGATCGCCAATATCCTCGGGCTCACCGGCGTGCTGATGGTCCATCCATTCGCCGACCCCGAAGATGTCAAGCAAGGGCTCATGCCCGGCGACATCTTCGCCCGCATCGCCAACACCGAGTATCCGACCGTCCCAGAGGGGATCAGCATCATCCAAGCCAACCGGGGCCAAGACCTTGACCTGCTCGTGTTGAGAATAGATGAATCCGGAACACTCGCCAAGATCAAGCTTACCGTCAAGGTCGAGTCGAACGGACGTGTCGGGTTCTTGTCTTCGTCGACGACAACGCACTCGAATATCGTCGCCGAGCCCCCCTCGTTTGTGCGCCCGGTAGCAAACCAAGAATCTTCAGAGTCCGATTCCGCCGAGAAGTCCGAGACCGTTGTCCCGCCCGCAGCGGCGCTCATCGAATACCCCGGCTCACGCATCACGCTCGTCGGCAACACGCCGATCTCCACGCTCCGCGATGTCCACACCGCACTTGTCAACGCCACCACCGACGCCTTCGATGCTGGCGACGAATCCTTTTCAGTTCCAGTGACCATCGAACTTCCGCTCCCGATCCAGCCCGACGGCTCGGTTCCCACAACCACCGCCGATTGGACACTCTCTCGTGCAGACATCGAGCAGGTCCGCTCGCTCGGGTCCACCCTCCCGGGCTCAACCGGGATCGTCACGATGTTCGAGTACGCCCAGATCGTGGACAAGGCCGACGGCCCGATCGCCGCCATCGCACGCGGGGTCTCTGAGTCCCGCCGGGCGATGCTCCAGACCTACCTCACCTTCCTTCGTCTCTTCGAGGGCTCGGTGGAGGTCAAGCAGCTCAAGGGCCCCGTCGGGATCGCCCACATCGGGACCCAGATCGCTTCGCAGGGATGGGTCAAGGTACTGTTCTTTATGGCGCTGATCTCGATCAACCTCGCGGTCATCAACTTCCTCCCACTGCCCATCGTCGACGGCGGACAGTTCCTCATGCTCGTCTATGAGTGGATCCGCGGGCGACCCGTCCCCGTCCTGGTCCAAAATGTAGCCACGATGGCCGGGCTCTTGCTCATCGGGACGATCTTCTTGTATGTCACCTTCAACGATGTCAAAGCGGTCTTCGGCGTATGACCCTGGAGTATGAACCATGCCCCCGATGATCGGATTGCTCCAACTCCTCGCCATCGGGTTCGGGATTTACCTCCTCGCGCTGATTGTCTACACGATCTGGTCGCTGACCCACCCCCGTCGACAGAGCTACGCCTGGGCGATCCACCGCTCTCTTCCGGGCGATCCGGGCGAACTTGATCCCCCATGTACATTCGAAGAACGCACCTGCGCCGGCACGCACGGCGATCTAACACTCTGGATCCTGACGGGAAATAATCCGCACGGGCCGAGGGTGGTGATGACCCACGGGTGGGGCTCGAGCAAACTCGGTGGGCTCAAGCGGCTCGCACCGGTTGCCGAGCACGCGTCGAGCGTCGTCCTCTGGGACCTCCCCGGGCATGGCGACTCGGCGGGCAGCGCCCGCATGGGCACCGACGAACACCGCGATCTCGCGCTCGTGCTCGAAGCAACCAGGCCGAGCGAGCAGGATGGTTCACACGATACGGTGCTCTATGGATGGTCGATGGGCTCGGGGATCTCGCTCAAGTGCGCCCAAGCCGTTGCTCAGGAGCACTCGATCGTCTCGGTGATCTGTGAATCCCCCTATATCCACGCGATCACCCCAGCCCGCAATGTCATCCGTTTCCGCGGGATCCCCTATCGGCTCACCCTCCGTCCCGCGATGGCAATATTGGGCACTTTGCTCGGGGTCTCGCCGCGATGGAAGACATTCGCTCGCGATCGGATCGCAGCGACGATCGATCTCCCGATTTTAATCCTCCATGGGCAGTTCGACCCGATCAGCCCGATTGGGGACAGCGAACAGATCGCTCAAGCAGCCCCGCACGCCAGAATCGTTGTGATCGACGACGGCGGGCACAACAATCTTTGGACACAAGAGCCATACCGAACCCAGATGTGCGATGCAATCGGCGCATGGATCGACGCCCAAGTGAAACCAACTGAGCAGGGCCCGAGTGCTACGCCATCGCGTACCGGATCGCCTGCTCGGCCATAATGTCGCTGGCGTTGTAGATCGGCAGATCCGTATTGTCGCTGGTAATCATCAGCGGGGCTTCGGAGCATCCCAGAATCACGCCCTCGCATCCTTTTACTTTGAGTCGATCGATGATCGCGACCATCGCATCTTGTGATTGCTTCCGGATGATCCCGAAGACCAACTCATCAAAGATGATCGAATCAAGCAGATCGGTATCGTCATCGTTAGGCCGAACGAGCTTGATCCCCTTGACACCTAGGTCGGTCTGGTACGCCGAACCGGTGGTGACATAGCGGGTGCCGATCACCCCCACGGTGGCGCGTTTATCCTCCTCGATCCGGTCGGCAACCGCGTTGGTCATCTTGAGCCACGGGATCGGCGACGACACCTCGGCGAGCTGGACCGCGTGCTGGACCGCGTTGTCGGGGGTGAAACAGAACTCGGCACCGATCGAGGCGAGGCGCTGGGCCGAGTCGCGCATCAGATTGGCGACCTGCCTCCAGTCGTCACGCCGGACCGCCTCGACATATTGAGCGAGCGGGATATTGTGGACACTCACGATCGGGTGCATGTGGGGCTCGAGCATCACCGCCGCATGGCGAAAGAGCTGCTGATAGCACAGCGATGCCCCCTCCGGGCTCACCCCAACAATCCCGATGTGCTTGGTCATCCGTGTCTGCCTTTCTACTGCCTCAACGAGCACCCGATGGTGAAGTTGACACCCCATCCTCCACGATCCGAGTCCGTTCGTCAAACCGGGATCTGAAAAGTAGTGTCCACGACAGGGCCCGAACCGCTGATCTCTGCACTATACTTGGGATCCATGTCGGATCCAACTCAGCACAACCCGTTCACCATACTCGGGCTCAAACCGGGCTTTAACATCGATTCACAGGCGACCGAACGATCATATCTTGCAAAGCTCGCCGGGGCGCACCCAGATGCGGGTGGTGGGGATGATATGAGCGAATCGTGCTCATTTGACGCGGCAACACTCAACAATGCCCGCTCGATCCTGCTCGACGACGAACGACGCGCCATCGCGCTGCTTGACCTGCTCGGAGGACCCAATGCCTCGGTATGCAAGGAACTCCCCGACGGATTCCTGATGGACATCATGAGCACCCGCCAAGAGATTGAGGAGCACCTCGCCGACGGCGGCGAGCAATCCCGCGTCCACTGGGAACACTGGGCACGCGACCAACGGGCCCAATATGCCCATTCGATCACGGATTTGTTCGATCAGCTCAGCGATCCACCATCGGAGAGTCAACTCATACAAATCCGCGTGGTGCTCAACGCCTGGCGCTATATCGAGCGTCTGATCGAACAACTCGACCCCGATTATGATCCCGCTCGTGCAGATTTCCGATAAACGCTCGATCGTGGGCGGTTTTTGAGGCAAAGATCACAGCTGACGGTAAACGGGACAAAAAGCACCAACCATGGACGCATCACACACACCACTGATTTTTGTGCTCGCGGTGCTGCTTGTCTTTTCGGCCCTCGCCTCGGCGTCCGAGACCGCCCTATTCGGGATCACCCACGGCCAACGCGCCCTGCTCAAACGCTCAAACCCCAGGCTCTCGCGGATGGTCGAGTCGCTGCTGGCCAACCCGCGAGAGCTCCTGTTGCAGGTGCTGCTGATGAACATGGCGGTCAATGTCGCCTATTTCATTGTCACCAGCATCTTGACCATCAGCGCGGACTCAGGGTGGATGCGAGTGGTGATCTCGGTGGTCTCATTGGGCGCGATTATCCTCATCGGCGAGGTCTTCGCCAAGCTCTACGCGTCGTCGGCGACAATCCTCTTCCTCCGCCTCGCCGGGCCTGTCCACATCCTGATCCGCAAACCAATGATGCCGATCCTCGGCTTCCTCGATGCCTGGGTGATCGCGCCGCTCGCTCGCCTCCTTGCCCCATCGACGCGATCGCACCAAACCCAGGCCGTCACCCCCGAGCAGATGAGCACACTCATACACCTGAGCACAAACGACGGCGTGATTGATCAAGGCGAGCAAGAACTGCTCACCTCGATCGTCTCGATGGGCCAGATGCGTGTTGAGCAGGTGATGACGCCCCGGGTCGATATGGTCTTGATCGGATTGGACGCGACCCATGACGAGATCGTTGAACTCTGCCGAACAAGCGGGCGCACCGGGCTGCTTGTGTGCAAAGACGGGATCGACTCGGGGGTCGTCGGCATTGTCAACGCCCGGAGGGTGCTCGGGGGTGAGTCAGTTGAAGACGCGATGCGCGAGGTGCTCTTTATCCCAGAGCAAGGGCGGCTCGATGCGCTCATCGAGCAGTTCCGCAAGACTAAGCGGAGCATCGCCGTCTGCGTTGATGAACACGGCGGGGTCTCGGGGATCGTCACCCTCGCCGATGTCACCAAGGAGCTCATCACCGGGGTCGTCGATCACGATCAAGACCCGTCGAGCGAGGTCAGACTCATCGGTGTCGGAAAGTGGAGCGTCCCCGGTCGGCTCTCGATCCGCCAATGGGCCACCATGTTCGATGACCAATCCGTGATCGAACACGCCAAGCGGGTCAACACGCTTGGGGGGCTCATCATGGTGCTGCTCGATCGTGTTCCAGAGCCCGGCGAGCAGGCCCAGATCGGCGAGATCAAACTCACCATCGAGAAGATGGACGGGCGTTCGATCGAGCGGGTGCTCGTCGAACTCATCGATCCGGGCTCAGTTCTGGATGGGGGTGGGGCATGAGCACGCTCGAGATCATCGTATGGTGGGCGATCGTGTTCGTCGGGCTCGGGGGTTCAGCGCTGTGCTCCGGGCTCGAGGTCGGGCTCTACACCGTCAATCGGGTGCTGGTGCGGGTGCATGCCGCCGGCGCTCGGCGCGGCGGCGGGGCTCGGCTGCTCGAATCTCAGATCGAGCAACCCGCGCCAACCCTCACCGCCCTCCTGGTCTGGAACAATCTGTTTAACTATGCGGGCACCTTGGCGATCACGACTTTGGTCGCGACGCGTGGATTTGGTGATATTGAGCTGATCTTGATCCAGGTGGTGGTGCTCACCCCGGTGCTGCTGATCTTTGCTGAGACCACTCCCAAGGAAGTCTTCCGGGCCAACGCCGATACCCTGATGGAGCGCCACGCCCGCGTGGTGTGGTTGCTCGGGCAGGCGCTGAGATGGTTCCCGGTGGTCCCCGTGGTGCTCTGGCTCGCTGGCGGGGCAGCCAAGCTCGTCGGGGTTGATTCCTTCGACTCGCTCACCAGCGCCCGCGAGCGGATGGCCGAGCTGCTCAAATATGGATCCACGCAGATGAGCGAGGCACAGGCATCGCTCATCGACCGGGCCCTCGAACTCGAGCACGCCACGGTCCGCTCCGAGATGATCCCGCTCAAGAATGCGGTCGTAGTCCGCGCGGGGTTCTCGATTGCCAAGGCCAAGGCGTTTGTCGTCAATCATCCGTATTCGAGGTTCCCGGTGCTCTCTTCGCGTGGGCATGTGGTCGGGGTGCTCAACTCCATTGATCTCTACATCACGCCGAATCTCGATTCTCAGAAATCGATCTCGGCGAGTGGGCTTGTCTGTGACCACGCGAAGGTTGATGGAGAGTCATCGGTCCGCCGGGCGCTGAGAGAACTCGGGCGCGCGGGTGCCCGGATGGGCATCGTGCGTCTCGGCGGGCGCGATGTCGGGATCGTGACCCGCAAGGACCTCATCGAGCCGCTCGTTGGCGAACTCGAAGAGTGGTAGTACCCAATGTCAGCGGATATTGGGAATGTTCACCGAAATCTCAGCCCGATAGTGTCTGATTTCGGGTGGAATTCATCGTTCTGAGTCCCCTAATCCGGAATAATCGAGCCTAGGGGGCGATTGATCCTGTATCCGCTCGCTTCGAGGGTTTGCTTACAAAGGAATCTGCATGTTGAAATCCAGCTCCATCTTCCCGGCACTCATGATTATCGTGCTGCTGCTCGTCGCGATGCCCAAGGTGTTCAATCTGATCAATGGACCCGCCGTAACACCCGGGGTCTTCGATGCAGGGTACACCCTCGCCCAGGCGGCCGAGCTCTCGAAAGAGACCGGCAAGCCGATGTTTGTGCTCGTCACCGCCGATTGGTGCCCCCCATGCCAGAAGCTCAAGCGATCAACCCTGACCGACCAGAGCGTGATTGATTGGGTCAAAATCAATGCGGTTCCGGTCTATCTTGAGGACGGCACAAACCCCGACGAGATCGCCTCGCTGCCCGTGCGGGCTTATCCAACGACGCTCTTGATTCAGGACGGGCAGATTTTGACCTCGATCCAGGGAGCCGCCAACGCAGGACCCTATGTCAAAGCGCTCACTTCGGCGATGGCATCGATCCCCTGAGCTTGGATCACCCGCTCGAATCAGAATCTGGGTTCTTCAGGCGTTGGCATCGAACCCAATTGCCTTCACGGCGGTATAGACTCATAACAGACCTCACCAGCGTCCCGGGATGGGACGCTCGTTTCGATTTGGAGATTGAATATGGCACAGAAGAGCACCCTGCCTCTGCTCGGCATCCTCGGGATCGCGGTGATCGGATCCACCATCGCCGTGGCGACCAACGCGATCCGGTCCCCAACAGACAGCTACGGGTTCTTCGACCCCATCGTCGATGTCCATGCGCTGATCGACAATCTCTATGTCGACGAACCCGACGAGAGTAAGCTCCAGCAGGCAGCGATCAACGGCATGATCGAAGAACTCGGTGACCCCTACACCACCTTTGTACCCCGCAAAGATACCGAGCGGTTTTCGAAGGATCTCACGGGTGAGTATGTTGGGATCGGCGCCGAGGTGCAGATCCGCGACGGATGGTTGACGATTTCATCGCCGCTCGACGGATCGCCAGCGTGGAAGGCGGGGGTGATGGCCGACGATCGCGTCATCAAGATCGACGGTGAATCGACCGAGGGCAAATCCATCGATGATGCGATCGACCTGCTCACCGGCGAGCCCAACACCAAAGTGGTCATCACCGTCGAGCGCGGGGGCGAAACACTCGATATCCCGATCATCCGCAACCACATCAAAGTTCAAGCGGTCAAGGGGTTCATGCGCATCGACGGCGATGGGGCGTGGGAGCATGTCATCGACCCATCGGCCAAGATCGGATATCTCCGCTTGACTCAGTTCACCCCAGGGGCGGCCAAGGAGATCAAGGACACCATCGCGGCGACAAAGAAGGAGCTCGGCGGCGAACTCAACGGGCTGATCATCGATTTGCGATTCAACCCCGGCGGGCTCCTCGACGAGGCGGTGGCGATCGCGGATATGTACCTCAACAAGGGGACGATCGTCTCAACGAAGGGACGCGTATTCAAGGAACACATCGAAACAGCCCATGCCAAGGGGACAGATACACAGTTGCCGCTGATCGTGCTCGTGAACGGACAGAGTGCCTCGGCGTCGGAAGTTTTATCGGGCGCGTTGTCCGATCATGATCGAGCGATCATCATCGGCACTCGGACCTTCGGCAAAGGCTCGGTCCAGACCGTCCGCGCCCTCGAGAGCGGCGCCGGGGTGCTCAAGATCACCGAGCAACACTACTACCTCCCGTCCGGGCGGTTGCTTCATCGCAAGGAAGACTCGACCGTCTGGGGCGTCGATCCGACCCCGGGCTACTTTGTGCCTCTGAGCAACGACGAGCTCTTCGCGATGCTCACCGCTCGCCGACAGCAGGAAGTCATCGCCCACAACGACGAAGAAGAGATGGTGGACATGAGCGATCCAGAAGCAGTGCTTGAGACCCTCAAGGACCCACAACTCAGCGCTGCCCTTCGGGTGATGCAGAACCGGGTCGAGACGGGCGAGTTTGACCCCGTTGGGATCGAGCCCAACACACCCAACGATGTGGAACTCGCCGAGCTCAATGCCCTGCGGAATCAACAAGAGCGGCTCAGCCGAGAGCTCGCCCGGATCGCCAAACGCGTTGATGTGGTCCTGACCGCGATTGATCCCGATCAAGCCGACGAGAACCCACGGGATTTCTGGGACGACGACACCGATGTGACGGGTGGCGAACTCATTGTCCGTGACAAGGACGGCAAGGTGATCTCGACGCTTAAAATCACCGGCGATAACCTCGAACGCTGGCTCATCGACGCCGATGTCGAAAAAGAAGTGCAGACGCCGCCGGAAATCGATCCGTGATTGTTCTCGGGATCGAATCGTCATGCGATGAAACCGCGGCGGCGGTGGTCCAAGACGGGCGCATCGTGCGCTCGTCGATTGTGGCGAGGCAATATGAACTCCACGAAGCGTTCGGCGGCGTGGTCCCCGAGATCGCCTCGCGCGCCCACGAAGAACACATCCTGCCCGTTCTCCGCGATGCCATCGCCCAGGCAGGGATCGACAAGCGCGACATCGACGCGATCGCGGTGGGGCATCGCCCGGGGCTGATCGGCTCGCTGCTCGTTGGTTTGAGCGCCGCCAAGGCGCTGGCGTGGGCGCTCTCAGTGCCGATGGTTGGGGTGGACCATGTCCATGCACACTTGTATGCGGGGATGCTTGGGCGCGATGTGCCCAATTTCCCGGCGCTGGGCGTCGTGGTCTCGGGCGGGCATAGTTCGCTCTATCGAATGGACTCAGAGATGAAGCTCACACGATTGGGCGCGACGATTGATGACGCGATCGGCGAAGCCTTCGACAAGGTGGCGATGATCCTCGGGCTCGGACACCCCGGCGGCCCCAAGATTGATGCGCTGGCGAGTGAGCCCGGCGCGAATGATCGAGCGTTTGAGTTTCCGGTGTCGAGATTGGGCAAGGAATCGTTGGATTTTAGCTTCTCTGGGCTCAAGACGGCGGTGCTTTATACCGCCAAGGGGCGACCGGCCCCTCCGGCGCTCAAGGGCAAACCCCCGTTGCCCAAGCAGGAGGTTCCAGAACTGACGGATGATCGCAAGCGCGACATCGCGGCCAGCTTTCAGCGGGCGGCGGTCAGGGCGTTGACGCTCAAAGTCGGACGGGCGCTCGAACAGATCGGTGCGTGCCATACCCTGATCGTCGGCGGCGGGGTCAGCGCCAACACGCTTGTCCGCTCCGAGATGGCGAGGATGGCCGAAGAGCATGGGCTCGAACTTATTATCCCGGAGATGGTACACTGCGTCGATAACGCGGCGATGATCGCCGGGCTCGGGACCAAACTCTTTGAAAGCGGGCAGCGCGACGATTTCTCGCTCTCTGCCCTGCCCACGGCGGCGTGCTGATGGGCTCTGATTTTCTTAGACAACTCGATCAACCCGCCGAACGCCCCATCCACCCTGCAGCCCTTGATACGGAATCACTGCTCAAAGTGTGCACGATCTCGCGCGGGCGAGCGTCAGGGCCGGGGGGGCAGCACCGCAACAAAGTCGAGACGCACATCACGATTACCCATCATCCAAGCGGGATTGATGCCCAAGCGGGCGAGCGAAGATTGGCCAAGGAGAACCAATCCGTGGCGATCCGTCGGCTTCGACTCAAGCTCGCGATGGGGGTGCGTGTCGAGGTGCCAATGGGTGATATCCGGTCCGAACTCTGGCGGGGGCGGTGCAAGAAGAACCGGATCGTTTGTAGCCCCAAGCACGCCGACTATCCGAGTCTGCTCGCCGAGGCGCTCGATGTGGTCGGGGCGTGCAGGTTTGATCTCAAATCGGCATCGGTTCGGCTCGAGTGTTCGTCGACGCAGTTGCTCCGGTTCATCGCGGATCACCGACCGGCGTTGGAGCAACTCAACCAATCACGCCAAGATCACGGATTGCGTCGGCTCCGCCCGTAATTCGCTCGGTTTGCGTGGTACACTACTGATCTATGCCCCCATCGAACGAACGCGAAAACATCAAAGTCCAGGCCGAGAAGACCGTGCTCGCGGCGCTGCGATTGCCCGATTCCAAGTACGACCAGCGCGATTCCTTCGGCGAGCTCCGCGAGCTGGCGGTCCAGGCGGGTGCGGTGATCGTTGGCGAGATCGAACAACGCAAGGACCGACCTGAGCCGGGCACCTATATGGGCAAGGGCAAGGTCGAGGAACTCCGTGATCTCTGCGAGGCAACCGACGCGACTTCGATCATCTTCGACCATGATCTCTCACCCAAGCAGATCAGCAATATCCAAGAGATCACCGATCGCAAGGTGCTCGATCGTTCGGAGTTGATCCTCGATATTTTCGCCTCGCGTGCTGCAACGCATGAGGCCAAGCTCCAGGTCGAGATCGCCCAGCTCGAATACACCTTCCCAAGGCTCCGCGCGATGTGGAATCATCTCGAACGGCTCGGCGGCGCCAGCGGGGCCGGGGGCATGGGCGGGATGGGCACCAGAGGGCCCGGCGAGCAACAGCTCGAGATCGACCGAAGATTGGTCCAACGCCGAAAGACCGTGCTCCAGCGTGAGCTCGAAGAGATCCAGGTCCGCAAGCGCCGTGCGGTTGAAAAGCGGAACACAGATTACTTTACGGTTGGGCTTGTGGGCTATACCAACGCGGGCAAGAGCACGCTGTTCAACACGCTCACCGAGGGGGGGGCGTACGCAGACAACCGGGTGTTTGCCACGCTGATGACCCGCACGCGCGAGTGGGACATGGGCGGCGGGCACATGGCGATGTTGTCGGACACCGTCGGGTTTGTGCGTGATCTGCCTCACCACCTGGTGGCCTCGTTCCGTGCAACGCTCGAAGAGGCGACCCATGCCGATCTGCTTCTGGTGATGCTCGATGTCTCCGATCCGAGCGCCGAGCTGCAGTACGAAACTGTTTTAGAGACACTCGAAGGGCTCTTCAAAGAGGTTGAGGATCGAGAGGTCAAAGAAGCCGAGCGGGCCAAGCGAGATGGGGCGGGGGACATCGCCCGGTATCAACGCCCCGCGCTGCTGGTGCTGCTCAACAAGGCCGACATCGAGACGGTCGATGAGCAGGACATTTTGTACTGGCAGTCACGCTCAAGCGGCGCGATCCCGATCTGCTCGTTTACCGGCGAAGAAGACGGGGACTCACCGATGGGGCAACAAGAACTCATCGCACAGGTCAAGGCGATCTCGGTCGGACAGATCGAAGAACTCGACATCACGGTCCCGATGTCGGATTCGAAGACGATCCACACCATCGAAAACCGGGCCGAGGTGCTCGATCGGACCTACGAGGGTCAGGTCGTGATCCTGCGGACCAAAATCGGCAAAAACCAACTCGCCAAACTCCGTTCGGCGGGGGCCAAGATGTGGGTGATGACCATCGACGGCGAGCCGTACTTTGCCAACGACGAAAAGCAGGGTTGGGTCCATGACTCCGCCGCGGCGGATCTGGATTTCTGATCTACTCTTCTGGAAGCCCGTTCTACCAGAGGTATCAACCCAACGGGTTGAGCCAGAGTCCCGTCGCCAGTTTCGGATAAAAGAAGGTCGACTTCTGAGGCATCAACTCGCCAGCCCGTGAGATATCCCGAACGGCTTCAAGCGGGGTCGGACGCACAATGATCGCCAACTGAGGCTTACCGCCGCCAGCGATCGATGAGCCGGTCTCTTCGCCCTTGCCGATGGCGAGCACCTCATCGATCGAGTGGGGGAAGGCCCAGTTGATGGGGTCGCCGTTGTTGAGTTCGGGTCGGCAGATTTCTTCGACGATCATGTGTTGGATGATCGCGACATCGAGGTTTCGCCATGCTTTCGATTGTTTGGGGAACTGTATCTCGAGCGGATCGCTGACCGCGGGCCAAGCGCCGAAGCACAACCCGGTTGCGTAGTCATAGATCCCGAAGGCGTTGGTCCCTTCGCGCTCGGCGAGGGTGTCGATCTGGGACCCGAAGGTCTGTGGATCATTGTCGATGGGCTCGACATTGAGCAGCCCCTGGGCAACCTCAATGAACTTCTCAATCTCGTAGTGCTCCATGCCCCCGAGGACGCGATGGGTCGGGCCGATCGCCAAGCCCGGATCGGACATCGAGACGAGTACAAACATCGTCCGGCGCGCCGGATGATCCGCGGGGACATCGCCGTTGGCTTCGAGCTCGGTGAGGTAGTTGATGGCGGTGTTATAGCGGTGATGTCCGTCGGCGACGAAGACATCTTCGCCATCAAGGGCGCTCCGATAGCGGGCGATGGTGGCGTCGTCGTCGATGGTCCAGACCTCGTGTGTGATCCCGTCTCCCATCTCGGCTTTCATGTCCGGATCGCGGCTGTTCATGACCTCGTGGATCAGCTTGACCGCCGATCCGTTTTCGTCATGATGGAGCCCGAATATGGGCGAGGACTGACACTCGAGCGCTTTCATCAGCGCCATCCGGTCTTCTTTGGGGCCGCCGAAGGTCTGCTCGTGGGCGAGGATGCCCCCCCCGTCGCGATTGCCGAAGGGCACGGTATCGAGCGTGGCGACCATGCCGCAGCGTTGGAGGGACTCGCCCTCGAAGGTATAAGTCTGGCGATAGGCGAAGATCGCGGGGGTGTCTCGCTGTGAGAGGATTCCAGATTCGAGCATCGCACGATAGCTCTTGCCCGCGTTCTCGTAGGCATCCTTGGGGCCAAGCTCCTTTGCAGGGACATGGGGAAGATCGATCCCGACGATATTGTGGGTGTCGGCTTTGAGCAACGCGTCTTTGGCTGCCAGATCGAGCACATCGTACGGAGGGGCGATGAGCTTGGACACATCGCCATTGCCCTGATGATATTGAACAGCTCTCAATGGATGTACTGCAGGCATCTGTGCCCTTTCGTTGACACGAATGAATATCGTGGATGCGGATCGTCCCCGATCGGGATGTCCCGACCGTCTCGCCAATTCTATGCCTCAACTCGTCGGGTTCCCTCCGGCGGGGGTGAGAATCGTGACCTAGAATAGCCCATGCCCACGCCCAACGCCCTCGTGATCCGAACCGCCGGGACCAACTGCGATGTCGAGCTCTGCCGGGCGTTTACCCTCGGTGGGGCAGGTGTTGAACTGGTCCATCTCGAACGATTGATCGCTGATCCAACACAGATCGCCAAGTTTGATCTCATCGGATTCCCCGGCGGGTTCTCCTACGGCGACGATATCGCGTCTGGGCGGATTCTGGCGATGCATACACGCGAAAAGCTCCTCCCAGAGCTCAACAAGGCCGCCCACCGGGGTGTGCCGATGATCGGGATCTGCAACGGATTCCAGGTGATGGTGCAGATCGGATTGCTCCCGGGGTTTGACGATCATCCTCAGTGCGTCGCGTTGACGGAGAACGAGGGCGGGCGGTTCATCGACCAATGGGTCGAGATGGTGCCCGATTCGGCGTCCAACTGCATCTGGACGCGCAGGTTGCTCGATCAGCCCGATTCGGAGCCGATCCTCTATCCGATTGCTCACGGCGAGGGTCGATTCGTCACCAATGACCACGCCACGCTCGAAAAGCTCCAGGCGAACAACCAGATCGCGTTGCGGTACGGATCGGATATCAATGGATCGGTCGATGGGATCGCGGGGATCTGCGATCCGACGGGGCGGATCTTCGGGTTGATGCCCCATCCGGAGCGGGCGCTCGATTGGAACCGTCATCCATTTTTCACCCGGCTCGATGCGGGGACCAAGCAACAACCGACGCCGGGATTGAGCATCTTCACAAGTGCGATCGAGGCGGTCGCCAAACAGACGGTCTAGTTCCAACGGGCTTACGAAGGGATACACGATGGGCGAAACCGCGGTCTATGCAGGGAGCTTCGATCCCCCGACCAATGGGCATGTGTGGATGATCGAGCAGGGCGCCAGGCTCTTCGATCACCTGATCGTCGCGGCGGCCCGCAACCCCGAAAAAGGGTATACCTACGAACTCGATCGACGGGTCGCGTGGCTCAAAGAGATTTGCAAGGGGCACGCCAATGTCGAGGTGGCGTCGCTTGAGAACGAGTTTCTGGCACACTACGCCGAGCGGGCCGATGCGAGGTTTGTCATCCGAGGCATCCGCAACGAGGCGGACTATCAGTACGAGCGCGGGATGCGCTATGTCAACTCGGATCTCAACCATCACTTGACGACGGTGTTTCTGATGCCTCCACGCGAGTTGTGCGAGATCTCTTCGAGCTTTGTCAAAGGCATGATCGGCCCGGACGGGTGGGAGCCGGTGGTCGAGGGCTATGTCCCCCCGTGCGTGTTTGCTGATTTACAGATTGAGCATGCCCATGAGTGAATACACCCCAGAACAGAGCGATACGCCGATCGACGAGCAGATCGTTGCGATGCGGATCGTCACGATGCCGAGCCAGACAAATCCCTACGGCTCGATCTTCGGCGGGATCATCCTGAGCTACATCGACCAGGCCGGGTTCGTCGAGGCGCGCCGATATGGGGATCTTGATTGGGTGACAGCCGCGATCGAGAAGGTCGAGTTCCACGCCCCGGTATATGTCGGTGACATCGTCACATTTATTACCAAGACCACCCGTCTTGGAACAACCAGTCTGGATGTGCAGGTCGAGGTCGAGGCCGAGCGGTTCAAATCACACGCGGTGGTGCATGTGACGAGTGCCAATCTCACGATGGTCGGCATGCGTGATGGCAAGCCCTTCCCGTTCCGCAAGTGTTCGAGCCGGGATCAGTATACAGATGATGGATTGCCCGAATGAGCTTCGATCGGCTCCCCAAGTTTCATCGCCCGGCTCGTCTTGCGGTGCTGCTCTCGGGGTCGGGAAGGACGCTCGATAATCTGCTCGAACAGATCAAGGCGGGGACACTCGATGCAACGATCCAAGTGGTGATCACATCAAAGGACTGTCTCGGGGCGCACAAAGCACGCGATGCGGGGATTGAGACCCATGTGCACACCGGGCGGCTCGATCCGGCGATGCTTGACTCGGTGTGCGAAAAACACGAAATCGATCTGGTGATTCTGGCAGGGTATCTCAAACTCGTGCCGATCACAAATCGCGTCCGCGGGCGGGTGGTCAATATCCACCCCGCTTTACTGCCGAGCTTTGGCGGCAAGGGGATGCACGGCGATGAGGTGCACCGGTCGGTGATTGAGTCGGCCAAGCGGGGCGAAATCAGTGAATCCGGGTGCACCGTGCATCTGGCCGACGAAGAATACGACACTGGCTCGACGATTGTGCAGCTCAGATGCCCGGTGAATCCGAGCGATACGCCCGATGAGCTGGCGGCGAGGGTCTTTGTGCTCGAATGCCGGGCATATCCAGAAGCAATCAATCTTTTGATTCATCGCAACGCAATGGCCAACCAAGGCGAATAACACCCCATGAACCCAATGACCCGACCCCGCCTCCCCATCGTCACACTGATCGTCCTCTTGGGTGTCTTGGTGACCCCGATCTATGCCAACGGCGGCCCGAAGCCCTCGGCGATCGAAGCCCGTGGGATCGCGGCGATGCAAGCCGGGGACTATCAGGAGGCAGAAACAGTCTTTCGCCAGCTCATCAAGCTCCGATCAGACTCGTTCGTCGGGTACTACAACCTCGGGGCGGCGCTCTCGATGCAGGGTGATGTCGGCGGGGCGGTCGATGCGATCTCACAGGCGATCACGATCGGGTTCAGCGATCTCAATCAGATCAAACGCGATCCGGATCTCGAGTCGTTCCGTTCTTCTGGGTTCTTCGGGGACCTCGTCGAAAACTGGCAAGCTCTTATCGAGGCCAGGCGTCAGAATGATCTAGAGAATATGAAGCTGCTGATCACCCGCCGCCCCGAATCAAGGACCGACGAGGCGCACAAGATCGAGCTTCTTTCAGCCCATGACGCCATTGCCACCGACGAAGCGATCGAAGAACTCGCCATGATCGCGACTTGGGCTCAGGGCAACATCTTTCCCGAGTCCGCCTCGCCCGAGGTGCTCGAGGATCTGCCGTGGATCATGGTGGTGCTGCCCGATCGGGCGGGGTTCGCCAAATGGGCGATCAAGGTGTTCGGGCCGAGCGTGCGGAACTCGATGAGTTCCGTCGGCGGGGCGTACGAGCATCAGAATCGTCGATTGGTCGCCCAGGATCTGGGCGCGACGATCCGCCACGAGTTCATCCATGTGCTCCATTGGCGCGATATGAATCGGCTCGGCCAGGTCCATGCCCCGTGGATCCAGGAGGGGCTCGCCTCACTCGTCGAGGACTATGACATGGTCGGGGGCAAGCCCGTGCCGGTCGCATCGTGGCGGACCAACATCGTCAAGCGGATGAGCGAGCGTCACCGGATGCCGAGCATCGAGAAGCTCGCCTCGACCGAGATGAACGCCTTTACCGCCAAGCGCCCGCTCGCAAAATATGCCCAGGCGCGAGCCGTGATGCTCTATCTTTACGATCAGGGGCTGCTGGGCAAGTTCTATGCGACCTATACCGAGCAATACCACGAGGACCCGACCGGGATCTCGGCGCTGGAGACAGTGCTCGCCCAAGACCTCAATGCCATCGAGAAGGACTATCGCAACTGGATCGAGAGGCTCGAAGCCGTCCCGGAGACCGGCAAAGACCTCTCGGCGACGATGGGCATCGGGATCGAGAACGGCACGGGTGACGGCGTGGTCGTCAAGGAACTCCCGGGCAACGCCCGCTCGCGAACCGGGCTACATGTCGGCTCGGTGATTACCGCCATCAATGGGCATCCTACACGCGATTTGTTCGAACTGATCCGGATTATCGGCAAATATGAGCCGGGGCAAACGATCACCCTCTCCGTTCGGCGTGGCAAACTCCATTCGACCACCGAGGTGGAACTGCTCGCCCGATAAATTCATCAGATTCATTGAACTGGGCTGCAACTCGCTAGCATACTATGTGGTATATAGTATGTGCAGCATAGCCTGTGCCTTGGAGAACACTGATGAAACTCGAACGCGAACTCATGCGTGGTGCCGGACCCATAGCCGTCTTGAAACTGCTCTCAAATCATGAGATGTATGGGTATGAACTCGTCGAGGCCCTTTCAAAGCAGGCCGATGGCGTGCTGGCGATGGGGCAATCCACGCTCTATCCCATGCTCTATAACCTCGAAGCCAAGGACCTCATCGAGGCCCAGTGGAGATCGGCGGACAACGGGCGGGATCGGAAATACTACGCGCTGACCGGCAAGGGCAAGAAGAAGCTCAGGGCTGACATGGAAGCATGGGCCCGGCTTGTTGACGCGATGGGGTCCATCGGGGTGCTCAAAGGAGCCCCGGCATGAGTGGGTCCGCACTTTCCAAGGCGTGGCAATGGTCGGTGGTGAGATCGCCTTTGCTTAATCTGTGGCGTCGGTTGCGATGGATGGGGCATCCGAACCACTTCGCGTTTGACCTGCTCGACGGGGCGGATTTGCCGAGAGAACTCGATGCACTGATCCGAAAAACCGTCAAGCGATCGAAGCTCTGGGCCAATGAGCGGGGCGAAATAGCCTGCGAGTTGATCGCCCATGTGCAGGACGCGATCGAGGCCGGGCGGAGCGGCGAGGAGATCGCGAAAACCTTCGGCGACCCCAATCGCATCGCCAAACTGATGCGCCGATCAATGAAGCGGAAGCGCCCGTTGTATTGGCGGGCCTATCGCAATATGAAGCGGGCGACGGGTGTGCTGATTTTGGTGTTGATTGTGGGTTATGGATCACTGGCGCTGCGGTTTTATACGGGCAAGCCGAGCATCAAACGGAACTTTATTGCGGAGTTGAACGCGCGGAATGAGGGGTACAGCAAGGATCAGAAGGCGTGGGGGGTGTATCGGGATGCGGATATTGAGTGGCAACGGCTTACATTGAAGGCCTACAAACAGAAAGAAAATCCACAGATCACCTTCAGGCAGTTTCGGTTCGAAATCGAGAGCACAGAGCCAGATCATCCTGAGTATCAACTGCTACTCGAGATTCGGCGAGCGTTTACGCCACAACTCAATCTGATCAGAGCCGCAGCTCATCGCCCGGTGAGCGGGATGCTCTTTTCGGATCAACTCGATTCACATGAGATCGAGCCCGATATTTGGGTGTCTGACCCGGCTACGCCGTCTTCTAACCCAGAGATACAAGGGATGCTCATTTCCGTGCTCCTTCCGGATTTGAGTATGATCAGAAGGTTTGCGATGATGCTGTTGTCCGATGCAGATCTCGCATTGGCAGCTGGAGATTCAGATCGAGCATATGCAGATGTTTCGGCGGCTTTGGGGATGGTCAAGCAGCTGAATAATCCGAGCTTTCTGATCAATAACCTCTCCGCAATGGCGGCCTATAACAAAGTTGGGACATCGCTCGAAGATTTCCTGAAACGATATCCAGAGGCATTCTCCAGAGATCAACTTGTTGCGATAGCCCATGAGTTTGGGCAAGATCAGGTGGTGAACACATTTGATCTACAGGGCGAGATCATGTTCTTCGACGACTTCTTGCAGCGGGCGTACACCGACGACGGGCACGGAAACGGACGGCTGACCGAGCAGGGGATGAAGATGCTGACGAGTAATCTCTATTTCAGGTACAACGAAGATACCCGAGATTCGATCGGCCTAGATGATGTCATCCAATCAGTGACCAATCCTCTTGCGTTGTTACGAAACCCAGATCGACTGAGCCAGCATCGTGAACATCGTGCGATGATTGAGCGGATGATGAAAGCATATCGAGAAGGACCGGCATCATTTGGCTGGATTTTGCTTGCTGAGGAACAACGCGAGTTTGACCAGCAGTCGGGCAAGCCGTTTACGCCGATGAGTCTGCTCACCGAGGCCTTTGAGAAGATTCCCCCGCGGGTGTATCAAAGCCAGATGCAAACTCAGGGTACATTGGCCATGCTGGGTATCGAACTCTATCGGTACGACCACGGGCGGTATCCGGAGTCGCTCGACGAGCTCGTGCCTCAATATTTGGTCGAGGTGCCTGAAGATTTTTTCAATCTTGGGCACCCGATCGTGTATGAACGCATTGAAGATCGCTACATCCTCTATTCTGCGGGTACTGATGGAGACCTCGATGGTGGGCGCGATCTCAAACCCGCTAATAGTGATCGCTATTCATTTGCCAGCAGGTACGCATTCCAGACGACAGTGGAAGCTGGGAAGGTGGTCGCGGTGCTCGATGAAAAAAATCATCCGATATTGGTGAACCCGAAGGAGCCAGACGGCGACTGGATTCTCATTGACATGCGCCGTCCTACGCCAACCCCGTCGGCGGACTGATCGGCATATCCTCCCTCTATGGACGATGCTCTCCCATTCGATTTTCGCCGATTCCATGCCCAGCACACGCTTGCCATGATCGTGGCGTGCTCGGAGAATGGTGTGATCGGGGCTGATGGGGATCTGCCCTGGCATCTGCCTCGGGATCTGAGGCATTTTATGCGATCGACCAAGGGGTGCGCGGTGGTCATGGGGCGCAAGACCTTCGAGACGCTCGAGCGTCCATTGCCGGATCGGCTCAATATCGTGCTCTCGCGGACACTGAGCCCGGATCGGTCTGATGGGGTGGCTGTGGCGCGGGATCTGGATGAGGCAATCCGGATTGCAACTGATTCTGGGCTCGATTCACCGATCTGGATCGCGGGCGGGGGGCATATATATGGGCTCGCGATGGATCGGGTGGATCTCATCGTGCGGACGCTGGTTCATACAGAGGCCGATGGGGACATCAAGTTTCCCGAAATCGATGAGCAGCGGTGGGAACCGACTCGATCGGAGCATTTTTCGAGTGATCAGAAGCATGCATTCGGGATGACGATCGAATGGTGGGTACACAAGCCGACATTATCGACCCGTACGAACGCCAATAGTGGCTGAATGCCAATGATTTTCGGACTTGTCCAACAAAAAAGCGAAGATCAGTTCGTTATCAAATACCTTGTTTTTCGGCAAATAGCATGGTTTTTGAGATTGTGTTTGGGTTTGATTTGTAAAAGAGAGTTCCAGATTGCAAAAAATGCCCGTTTCATGAGTACTTTGGGCTTGCATGCTTGAGGCGGATTGATTACCATGATTCCGGGTCAGGAACGTATTTTCCGTTCTTACTGGTTTTCGGTTTGTATTCCGAAGCCGTACATCACTGAGGAGAAAGAGATATGAAGAGTACAATTGCTCTTGTCGCAATCGCTGGCTTTGCAGCCGCCGCCTCCGCTCAGAACTTTTCACTGAGCATCTCGGGCGCCCCTGCATCAGTCGACGCGACTGCTGGCGCAACCATTACTGTCGATGTCATTGGCGATGCCGATTTCGGTACCCATATGCTCGGCGGTTCATTCAACATGACTTCCGGCAACGGCATGGTTTCAAGCATGGCTTGGACCGCAGCTGGCTGGTCGGCATTCAACACCGACGGCGGCTATGCTGGTGGTGGCGATTATAACGCCGTCATCTTCGGCCAGCTCGTCATCCCTGGCGTGCCTCCATTCGATGTCCCAGCCGCTGGCTCGGAACTCGGTTCAGCAATCGGCAGCTTCCAGATCGTGATCGCAGCCGGTTCGGCTGGCACGCTTGATCTGGTTCTTGGTGCTGAGAGCCCATTCTCACTTGAAGTGATCGATGTCAACACCGGCGGCACTGCTAACAGCAGCGACTCCGCAGCGACACTCACCCTCAACGGTGCTTCGATCAATGTGACACCTGCACCTTCCGCTCTGGCTCTTATGGGTCTTGGTGGTCTCGTTGCTGGTCGTCGTCGCCGCTAATCGCTGCGACACGCTCAATCGGCTGATTTTCAGCTGACCATATAGCACAAGCTCCCCCGATCAGTTCGCTGATCGGGGGTTCTTTTTATATCTGGATATGGGGTTTCGAGCGATTTGGACGGTCTTTGTTATCGGCGGTTGAAATAGTGAGCGACACTGTCTGAGTAAATTTGCCCTCCGAGATCCTGTTTCTGAGCGAATCAGCCAAGAAATCACTCAATTTGGGAATTGAATTTGGTAATCAACTGGCATGACCCCCGAAGTTGGATTACTTTTCGTCCGGGTCACGAACGAGTTGTTCGTTTCAACAGGTCAACGGTTAAAAAACGATTTCATAACCAAATGTGAGGAGAACTTTCAAATGAAGAACGCACTAGCCCTTATCGCAGTCGCAGGCATCGCATCCGCAGCTTCCGCTCAGAACTTCAGCCTGAGCATCTCTGGAGCACCAACATCGGTCGCCGAAGGCGCCGTGTTCACCGTCGATATCATCGGCAACGCCGATGTGGGCACCCACATGCTCGGTGGCTCGTTCACGATGTCATCCAACAGCGCCCTCGTGAGCAGCATCGCTTGGACCAACGCTGCATGGTCATCATTCAACACCGACGGCGGCTATGCTGGTGGTGGCAACTACGATGCCGTCATCTTCGGCCAGCTCGTCATCCCTGGCGTGCCTCCATTCGATGTTCCAGCCGCTGGCTCGGAACTCGGTTCAGCAATCGGTAGCTTCCAGATCACCCTCGGTGCTGGCACAGGCGTCCTTGATCTGAATCTCGGTGCTGAAGATCCATTCACCCTTCAGGTTCTTGATGTGGACTCCGGTGCTCTTTCGGACAGCTCGCAGGGCCAGCTCGCCCTCAACGGTGCTTCGATCAATGTGACACCTGCACCTTCCGCTATGGCCCTTCTTGGTCTCGGTGGTCTCGTTGCTGGTCGTCGCCGCCGCTAATCGCTGCGAATCGACACCTCATCAGTTGATCTTCAACTGAGCGTAACAACTTAGTTCCCCGATCGGTACGCCGATCGGGGTTCTTTGATTTTTGAACTTCGGAACTGGGCACGCACTGCGAGTTCAATCTATGCCAACATCTGGTCATTGGAATGTAGGCACGAAGCGACTCAGGGCGACTGTTGGATATCGGGTACAACGAAAGAGAGGACAACCGCTCCATCAGCGAGGAGATCGAGCCGGTCCGGCTCGGCGTGGTAGGCGTCAATCTGTTTGAGTAGGTGGAAGAAGCGTGATTCTTGCTGCATGACGCCCGCTGGTTGGGCACAATACATGCGCGTTGAGAGGACCTCGCTGATTTGAAGCCCGGCATCCGCCTTTCGGACATAGCTGGCGGTATAGCGGTTGCACCCTGCGTCGCCCTCGAGCCAGGTGTGCTCCTTGAAGTTGAGCCGGAGTGAAGTGTTGGGGATCGGTATATGACCCTCAATGGTCGCCAGTGCCCACTGCTGCCCCGAGATCCAAATCCAATCTTCTTCTGCTTGCTGGATCGCATCGACCATCGGGCGCGTATCGACGCGGGGTTCAAGCTCTTTATGTTTATCGGCACATCCCGAAAGCGAGGCGATGGATGCGCCAACGAGCATAGAGCATACAAAGCTTGAGATGATCGAATGAGGGTGAGATTCGTTCATGCCGATGGCTTCCTCTCAGATTGAAGGGTCTGGCGGTTCACGATACGCCCGAGCTGGTCATACGGTTCTCGTCAGTACTCTTGGGCTCGGCAGGTTGGGCGGTTAATGCGTTCATCGAGGCATCGTAGAGCTCATGCATCTGATCGTTGGCGATCTTCTGGCCGATGAGCGAAGCCCAGTACAGCAGGGCACCGATCACGACAAATAGGGGGATGATCTTGAGCACGCTCGGGGGCTTATCCATCATCCACTGGGCGACCCCGAACATCGCGGCAAAGAAACTCAGCGTGCTCAGCGCGATATAGGTCAGCATGAATCCGGTCCAGACACTTGGATTCGGGCTGAATCGGCCGATGACCGCAGAACCGACGGGGGCTGCCGAATTACCTTCGAGTTTGTTGACCTCGATATTGAGCCAAGGTGACCAGAAATGGCGATCGGCTGGCGGGATGACCAGCATAAGGTGGTTGCCCGCGATTCGGCCCGAGATCGGGTAATCTGTATCGTCGAGCAAGACGGCCAGGCGCTTGATCGCCTCGTCAGGTTCGATTGGAAAATCAATCTCGAATGTCGGTCTCATCGGGGGCACATGCATGGATCGGCCTCAGGGTATGGATCGGACCCGGCGAGCATAGCAGATCTTGGGTCATTTGGGAGTCTGTTGGTGTGTCGTTTCTCTCTTGGTACGCCATTCGAGATGGTTGGTCGGCATAGGTGGGTATGATCTTGCATGCAAACCACAGACGCCGTCGACAAGCTCGCCAAGCTGATCCGTGATGTGCCCGATTTCCCAAAGCCTGGGGTGGTCTACAAGGACTTCACACCGTTACTCGCCGATCCGTCCGCCTTGGCGCTGGCGGTCGAGCTGATGGCCAATCCGTACCGGGGCAATGGGATTGATCTAGTGGTCGGGGCGGAGAGCCGGGGATTTATCTTTGGGATTGCGATCGCTCAGGCGCTCTCGGCCGGATTCGCACCGGTCCGCAAGCCCGGAAAACTGCCTCGGGCGGTGCATGGGGTGGATTATGATCTTGAGTATGGCTCGGATCGGCTCGAACTCCATGAGGATGCGATCCATGCGGGTCAGCGGGTGCTGTTGGTCGATGATTTATTGGCAACGGGGGGGACGATGCAGGCGAGTTGTCAGCTTGTGAAGAAGACCGGAGCCCAGATCGCCGGGATCACGGTGCTCATCGAGCTCGATTTCCTCAACGGCAGGGGTCTGCTCGGCGGATTCGGAGATGTGCATTCGGTGCTCCGGTACGACTAAACCGTGTCGGAACAGCATGAGAAGTGGATCGTTTGGGGCGAGTCTTTGCACGCTCTGCGCTATGATTTCGTCCCCGTTTCAAGGGGGGGAGAAGACATCTGGATCGAGTCGCTGAGGAAGTCACCAATGACCACCACCCCAATGCAAGGGCGTCCGCTTATGGCCAAGTCTACCAGTCCGTATTCGCCGATCACGCCGAGCGATCTCCAGGCTCATTCGATTTTTTCGACGCGTCATATCGGGCCGCGCGATGCAGATGGGAATGCGATGCTTGAATCCATCGGGCTCAGCTCGATGGAGGAGCTGATCGATCGAGTGGTGCCCGCCGACATCCGTCTCGCGGGTTCGCTGGATCTGCCAGAGGCACGCACAGAATACACCCTCTGGCATGATCTCCGCAAGATCGCCGAGAAGAACAAGCTGTTTCGATCATGCATCGGGATGGGGTACACCGGGACGATCACGCCAACGGTCGTTTTGCGGAATGTGCTCGAGAATCCGCAGTGGTACACGCAGTACACGCCGTACCAACCTGAGACGGCACAGGGTCGGCTCGAAGCGCTACTCAACTTCCAGACTATGATCGCCGACCTGACCGGGCTGCCTCTGGCGAGTTCGTCGTTGCTCGACGAGGGCACCGCAGCCGCCGAGGCGGTGGCGATGGTGGTGGCGATCGGACACCAGAAGCGGAAGAAGTTTTTCGTCGCCGATGACTGTCACCCGCAGACGATCGCGGTCGTGCAAACGCGGGGCGAGTCGATGGGGATCGAGATTGTTGTCGGCGAGGTTGATTCGTTCGACCTGACGGATGCCGATGCTGCGGGTGTGCTGGTGCAGTACCCGACGAGCGATGGGCGGATCGAGGACTACGAATCACTCGCCAACGAGGCCCATGACCACGGTATGATGGTCGTTGCAGCAGCGGATATTTTGGCGTTGACGATTCTCAAATCACCCGGGCGGTGGGGGGCGGATGTCTGTGTCGGCTCGGCTCAACGCTTCGGGGTCCCGATGGGATTCGGCGGCCCGCATGCCGGGTTCATGGCCACGCGGGAGGAGTTTGTCCGCAAGATGCCCGGTCGATTGGTCGGGGTGTCGGTCGATGCGCAGGGGAATCCGGCATTGCGTCTGGCCATCCAGACCCGCGAGCAGCACATCAAACGCGATCGGGCGACGAGCAATATTTGTACCGCTCAGGTGCTTCTGGCAATCATCGCGTCGATGTACGGCGTTTACCACGGCCCTGACGGGTTGACCAACATCGCTAAACGCATCCACGCCCAGACCCAGACGATCGGGGTGGGCATCAGCGAACTCGGACATGAGGTGCTCGGGGGCACGGTCTTTGATACGCTCCGCATCAAGGTGCGCGGCGAGAGTGAATCGGTGCTTGGCGCTGCCCGGGCGCGCCGGATCAACCTGCGAGATTTCGGCGATGGAACTGTCGGCATCACGCTCGATGAAACGGCTGACGATGGACTCTTGCACGATCTGCTCGAGGCCTTCGGCGGCACCGGCAAAGAAGACCTCGGCGAGATGGCAATGCGGGCGACGCTCGATACTCCCGAAGCGTTCCGGCGCGATACCGCGTTTATGACGCATGAGGTGTTCAACAGCCATCGGTCGGAGACCGAGATGTTGCGGTACATCACCGAGTTGCAATCGCGCGAGCTCTCGCTGGCGCATTCGATGATCCCGCTTGGGTCATGCACGATGAAGCTCAACGCGACGAGCGAGATGCTGCCCGTGACATGGCCCGAGTTTGCCCACATGCACCCGTTCGCTCCAAGAGAGCAGTGGGAGGGCTACGCGGTGCTGTTCGATCAGCTCGAATCTTGGCTCGCCGAGATCACCGGGTTCGCGGCGGTGTCGCTGATGCCCAACGCCGGGAGCCAGGGCGAGTTTTCCGGGCTGTTGACGATCAAGGCGTATCACGATCACAACGGGCAGTGGCAACGCAATGTCTGTCTCATCCCAGAAAGTGCGCATGGCACCAACCCCGCCTCAGCGATTGTCGCCGGGCTCAAAGTCGTCGCGGTGAAGGTCAACGAGGCGGGCGCGATTGTGATTGATGATCTGTGGGCCAAGGCCGAAAAGCACAAGGATGATCTCGCAGCCGCGATGATTACCTACCCGTCAACCTGCGGCATCTTCGACGACAACATCCGCGAAATGATCGACACTGTCCATGAGTTCGGCGGGCTAGTCTATCTCGATGGCGCGAATATGAATGCGCAGGTTGGGATTTGTCGCCCAGGCGATTATGACGCCGATGTGTGCCATCTGAACCTGCACAAAACATTCTGTATCCCACACGGCGGCGGCGGCCCGGGCGTTGGACCAATCGGGGCCAACGACAAGCTCGCCCCGTTCCTGCCCGGGCATCCGGTGCGCAACCCGGCGAGCGCTGGCGAGCACGCGGTCGGCCCGGTGAGCTCGGCTCCGGAGGGCTCGGCGAGTATTCTGCCGATCTCATGGACCTACATCGCGCTGATGGGCCCCGATGGGCTCAAGGAGGCGTCGCAGTACGCAATCCTCAACGCCAACTACATGGTCGAGCGATTGAAGGATCATTACCCGGTGCTCTTCCGTGGCTCCAAGGGACGCGTGGCGCATGAGTTTGTGATTGATTGCCGGGATTTCAAGAAGAGTGCTGGCATCGAGATCGACGACATCGCCAAGCGGCTGATCGACTTCGGATTCCATGCGCCGACCATGAGCTGGCCCGTCCCCGGGACCCTGATGGTCGAGCCGACGGAATCTGAATCGAAGGCTGAACTCGATCGGTTCTGCGATGCGCTCATCACCATCCGCGCCGAGATCGCCAAGATCGAGTCGGGCGAATATCCGCGAGATGACAATCCTCTCAAGGGCGCACCGCACTCGATCGCAGCGGTGGGCGGCGATGAATGGACCCACCCCTACTCCCGCGATGTGGCTGCCTACCCGGCCCAGCACCTCCGCCGATTCAAGTTCTGGTCGCCTGTGGGGCGGGTGGACAATCCGTTCGGGGATCGGAATCTGCAGTGTTCGTGCCCGAGTGTGGGGGATGTGAGTGAGGTTGAATGATTTCTAATAAGGAATGATATGAGCCGAAAACAATTCATTGAATCACACGGAGCCACATGCCGAAACTGGAATTGGAGTTGGTCTTTTATTAACGAATCAGAGCGAGTGATTATTTTTGGGGCTTGGGACCGATGGAACGATGGCAAGGCCGCCTTGATTCTTTCAGAGAGTTGGGCAAGAACTCGAAAGGGCAATAAATCGCCCGGGTATTCACAATCACGGGAGCATGTGAAACTGATACATGAAGAGAACTACCGTTTAATGACCTTTCCGATGAAATACTCTGAAGAGTTACACGGCGAAGACGGTTCAGGGCCTGGAAAAATTGGGAAGTTTGATCCAGTCCTGACTGAGAAAGTACTGTATAGGCGTGGGTCAGAGTGGTATGCAGAGGATCCGGATGCAGTGCAACACCTAGCCGAAGAACTTCCATCGAAAGAGAAATACACGGAGGGAACGGGATATCAGATCAGCGTTAATGCCTATGAGCGGAGTGTCGAAGCTCGGCAGGCGTGCATAAGAATACATGGATGCTCATGTGTCGTTTGTGGTTTTAATTTCGGAGAACGGTTTGGTGAGTTAGGTGAGGGGTTTATTCATGTACACCATCTTGTTCCACTTGCGAGCGTCACTGGTGAGTACGAAGTAAATCCAGAGACGGATTTAGTACCAGTATGCCCGAATTGTCATGCGATGCTCCATCACAAGAAAGGTTCTTCAATGGAAATTAAAGAGCTACAGAAAACCCTTCGCAAAGAGAAATATTAGGGTGCCATGCTCGTGGCGTCTTCGGCACCTGCATGTTTTCTAAAATACAAAGACCTGCATATGCTACGCATGAACAGGGCACCCTTTGATTTAGGAAGATCACAGGCGGGACGCCTGTGCCACGGGGTTAGGGTTTCACAAATGTCCCGCGCTCGCGGTCCTTCACTGGTCCCGGGAACTGGTGGGCGTTGCCGTGGGCGACGACATAGATGCCTGGGGCGAGGGCAGCGGTGGCGAAGATGGCTTCGTTGAGGTTCTGGAGGGCGTCGGAGCGTTTCATCTCGAAGGGGCGCATCGCGCCGGTCAGGATGATGGGGATGGTGGGGTCTTTGATGTGTTGATAGAGGAACTCGCCGGTGTCGCAGAGGGTGTCTGTGCCGTGGAGGATGACGATGCCGGAGCAGTCGGTGGGGTCGTCTTTGGAGCCGGTCAAGAGGTTGACGGCCCCGGCGATGCGTTTCCGGTCGGAATCGGTGAGATCGAGCGAATCCTTTGACATGAGCTGGAGGGTGTTGATATTCGTGTCTTCGAGACGGAGCAGGCGGAGCATCTCCTGAACGATCGAGGCCCGGTTCGAGAGGGTGCCGGCGTGCTCATCGTAGGTTTTCTCGATGGTCCCACCGGTCGAAATGAGCGTGATCTGTCGCATCTGCATAAGCTTATCCCCTGTTCTCGACGATAATCGAGCATGTGTCGAGCGGTGTCCGGAGGTTGTGTCTATGCCCATGTCGAGCCTGAAAGAAGCGTACGAGAACGCCAAGGCGTTGTACGATCAGGGATCTTATCGGGCTGCAGCCCACGCGTCCGGGGTTCTCTATAAACAAGTCCCGCACCACCCCCCGGTGGTGGCGCTCTATGTCGGGTCATTGCTGCGGAATCAGCAGTACAAGCAGGGCATCCGGATCGCGACGCGCTCGCTGCGTCATATCACCCATAAGCCCCACCGGGTCTCGATCATTACTCAACTCTGCGACGGAATGACCCAGTCGGGTCAGCTCGAAGAAGCGATCGAGATGGTCCGTATAGAGTTCGAGAACCAGCCCGACCATCTGGCGTTGATCGGGTCCTATACCCATCTGCTGATGGTCAACGGGCAGCGTGAAGTCGCGATCGAGTATATCGATGGGCTCCGCGAGCGGGGCGTCGAGGGGCTCTCGATGGCATCGGTCTTCGGGCGGGCGGTGCTCCGGACCGATCGACGCGACGAGGCGATCGAGTGGATCACTCGTCTGCTCGAAGAACAACCCGATGCGAGCGACGGGCACAAGCACCAGGCATACAACGCGCTCGGGCACCTGCTCGATCGTGCCAAGCGCTATGACGAAGCGATGGAAGCGTTCCATACCTCCAACGCGCTGGTCCACCCTGACTTTGTTGAAGAACGCCACACGGTGATGTCCGAGTCATTGATCGACAAGTGGACACCCGAGCGTTTCGTGGGGCTCAAGAGCCCAGAGCCCTTCGGCCCGCGACCGGTGTTCATCGTCGGGATGCCCCGATCGGGGACGACGCTGAGCGAGCAGATCATCGACGCCCACCCCAAGGGGTTCGGCGCGGGTGAACTGGGATTGATCTCGGAGCTCTTCCGGGACCTCTCGCCAAACAAGATGAACTCGTATGGAGCAGGGCCCGATGAATACGACCCCGCAATGCTCGAAGAGATCGCCCGGATCTATCGCCAAGAGACCGCAGCCCTTGCTGGCGACGCGGGCGTAGAGGTGATCGTCGACAAAGCACCGATGAACTTCAACCACCTCGGGATGATCGCGTTGGCGTTCCCCGATGCGAAGATCATCCATTGTTCGAGAGACCCTCGCGACAACTGCCTCTCGTGCTATTTCCAGATGCTCAACACCGGGCACACCTACAGCTTTGATCTTCACAACTGCGGGCTCTTCTATCGCCATTATCGCAAGATCATGGCCCACTACACCGAACTGCTCGCGGGCGATCCGATCAACATGGCGATCTTCGAGAATGACTACGAGGGGATGGTCGGGGATCAAGAGAAGCGGACACGCGAGATCCTCGACTTCATCGGGCTTGAGTTTGACCCGCTTTGTCTCGACTTCCACAAATCCGGGCGTGTGGCGGTGACCCTGAGCAACGAGCAGGTCCGCCAGCCGATCTACAAATCTTCGACCAAGCGGTACGAGCGGTACGCCAAGCACATCGGGCCCCTAGTCGAGGCGCTCGGGGATGTGATCGAGGATGGATAGGACGAACGGAAGATTGACATATTTCGGGCGAGAACGCATACACTGAATGCGGAATCGAGAAACAGACCTTGCCCATGATTTGGGAACACGATACGGGAGACATGCCATGCAGCAGCCAGCACAACAAACCCAGCCCACGCCGCAACAGGTCTTCAACGAGGCCTACCGTCTGCTCCGGGTGGGCGATGTCTACGAATCCGCCAAGCGGGCAGGCAAACTACGGATGCATTTCCCCGAGGATGCCCCGATCCTGACACTCCACGGGTTCGTCCTCGCCAAGATGGGTGTGCATCCCCAGGCGCTGAGCGATCTCATCAAGGCGGCCCAGCTCACCGAAGACGCACTTGTGAACGAAGAGGGCGAGAACCCCGCCCGCCCGCGGATCGCCGATCAGATGATCCGCCTGTGCGTCCAGATCTGTCACTCTTCGATGGCGATCGGGGAACTCGATGCCGCCGATGAAGCGATCGAAAAAGCACTCAAGTGGGACCCAGATCGTGGCGATGCGGTGGCCGCCAAGGCAGAGCTCTTGGCGATGAACGGCAATGCGAGCGAGGGGCTCGCGCTCATCAAGCAGGGGCAGGAGGACATGCTCGATTCGAGGCCGCTCGTTCTGAGCAAGGCCCGGGTGCTCCTCGATGCGGATGAGACCGATACCAAGTCGCTCAATGAAGTGATCGGCGAACTCGAGACAGAATCACAGGTCAGCGGGCTCGGTGCGCTCGATCTGGGCGACCTGCTCCGCGCGATGGGGATGGCGTTCGACCGGATCGGCGAGACCGAAAAGGCGTTCAACGCGTTCCGCCGGGCGGCCAACCTCCGCCGGGGGAGCTATGACCCGCGGGCGCACACGATGATGACGACCAAGGTGGTCCATGACTGGACCGCAGCCAACATCGCCAAGCTCAAACGCCCCGAAGAATCGGGCGAACGGTTCGTGCTGGTCCTCGGAGCCCCGAAATCGGGCGTTGAGCAGCTCGCTGACATGCTCGGACAACTCGATGATGTCCAAGTGATCGGCCCGCTCGAAACCCTCTCGATGGTGTGCACGCACCACCTCGGGGCCAACCAGGGCGTGCTCCGCCCGGTCCCGTTCGATCCTGTCAAGCTCCGGGGTGCGCAGCTTATCGAAGCGAACAAGGCGTACGCATCGCAGGTCGGGGCGTTGATGGGCGATTCGCCCAAGCGGGGGATCGATACCCACCCGCTCAACATCCCGCTCGCCGGGGCGGCCTCGGCCTTCTTGCCCGGGCTCAACATTGTGCTCTGCCGACGAAATCCGATCGAGTCAGTCATAGCGTGCTACTGCGATGCGATGGTGGGAAATCACCCGTACGCCGGTGAGCTGCTCAACGCCGCCGGGTTTGTCGCCGACTGCAACCGGATGCTCGATCATTGGACCAAGGAACTCGGCGATGATGCGGTCGGGGCCAATGTGGTCTCGATCGGCTATAGCGAACTCTCGACAGACCCGAAGAAGACCGCGGCTCGGGTTGCACGCGAAATCGGGCTCGACGCCCGGGCTCCATCCATCAAACGCACGCCGAGCTTTGATCGCGGCCCGGGCGCTCACCCCGATGCCTATGCATCGTTCACGAGCACCATCACAGGACTCTTTCAACCCGCGGGATCATAACTGCCTGAGCATGATCGATGATGGTCGCTCAACCGTCATTTTCGCACGCGCACGATGATTTGCCGCAGCTCCCGCCGCCGGCGCAGGGTTCGGGCTCGGGCATGGGGCCGAGGAGCTTTTCAATCTTGGCGTTGAGGAACCATGCGTGGTGTTCGAGATGCCAGCAGTGCTGATTGGCGATCTGGCGCACGGTGGTCGGCCCGTTGGTCGGATGCATGCCTTGGCGGTTCCATTGGTCCTCGTCGAGCTGCATGAGCATGGCGACAAGCCAAGAGCGGGTGGTGTGGATCATCGCCAGATCGCCGCCCATCGGGGGGAGCAGGTTCGAGCCATCGGTGCATCCGTAGAGCCCGCCGTCGATGAAGGCTTGCTCGTCCCAGAGGTGCAGCGTCGGGTTGTCCTCAGCGATGATCTTGCGGATCCGAAAGGCGAGCACGAGTTCGGCATCGGCGAGATGCCCGATAAGCACACGGATCGGCCAAGCGCCCACGCCGGCGTCTTCAAGCCACCCTTGCGAGACCTGCTCGTTGTCAAGCTCGACGACGCGGGGATCGAAGCGTTCGAGCCCGATGTGCATCCGGGCGGTGAGCGATGCCGCATCGAGATCACGGATCTCGCGCATGGAGGGTCTGGGCCACCCGGTCGCGGGCGTGGGGGAGGTGTTGGGTGTGTGTGTCATGGCGAATAATAGGGGCGAGATGCTCAGGGCACAAACCAGCGGAGCCGATAGTTGCCGTCCTCGAAGATCGCATCGATCCCGGTCCAGTAGAGCGATTGGTCGTATGAACGAGCGAGCTTGAGCCGGAACACATTCCTGCCCACGCTCTCGAGATAGAGCCCGGGGGTGTACTCGCCCATCGGCATGTAGTAGAAGAGGCTGTAGATATCTTCCTGGTGTTGGCTCAGCTCATCGAATCCGAGCATCGGGTCGAGCCCACGCTCGTAGAACTCGTCTTTAGTCGCTTTCGAGAGTACCTGTTCAACAAAGAGTTCCGGCTCGCTGTTCTGGAGGGTCGTCGTGATGTGGGTCATCAGCTGGCGGATGGACTTTGAATACAGCGTGATCGACCCATCATCGTGAGTCACCCGGATGCCCTCGGTGGGGGTTTGTAAAAACTCTGGAATAGTCCGCGTCGATTGTTTCTCTGGGATCTTTGATTCTGCACCCTCGAGCCCTGAGAGCAGGCTCGATCGCGAAATGATCCGCTCGTAGGTGCACCCACCTGGGGTGAGCACCAGCAGCGACAGCGCCGTGATGGCGATGGACAGCTTCATACGAGAGGAAATCGCACGGAGTGTGGACATCGGGCTCTGTATCGAATCCAAAGAGATCATCGGTTGGTCGATACGCTCGGATCGGCGAGCGGTTCGGGGTCGGGCTCGATGGGGGGTGATTTGGACGATTCGGGGTTTCTGAGCGACTCGACAGTTTTGGGTTCGGGGTACCCTCGGGTCCAGAGGGTGTGGGTGAGGTGTTGCGGGCGATCATCGCAAGAATCTTCGCTCAGGGTATGCGTGCCGAGGGTGTGTGGGCGAGCGAGCGCCGCGCGGGCAATCAGAGCCCCAACCGCGAGCATGTTCTGCACTTCCCACCCCTCTGGGGTCTCGAAGACCTTGTCGAGCGTGTATCGACCCCAGAGATCGAACATATCGCACGCATCGTCGAGCTTGGTCGGGCTCCGCTCGATCCCGGCGTTGATCCACATCGTCGAACGCAGCGAGGAGCGTACATCATCGAGATCAAGCTCGGCGTGGTTGGAGCGCTCGATCTCGGAGACGATCGAACCGGGAGTCAATGGGGATGAATCGCTCCGTTTGGCGGCTTCTTTGCCTGCGATGCTGCCCATGACCAAACCTTCGAGCAACGAGTTCGATGCCAGTCGATTGGCCCCGTGGAGCCCGGTGCACGCGACTTCGCCGACAGCGAGCAGGTTGGGTACGCTTGTGCGGGCACGCAGATCGGTCTTGAGCCCCCCGATGGTGTAGTGGGCCGCCGGATGGACAGGGAGGAGATCTTTGGCGGGGTTGAGTTCGAACGAGCCAAGGGTCTGGTGAATCCCGGGGAATCGGGCGGGGAAGTGCTCGATGTGTCGGCAATCAAGCCAGACATGCTTGCCGCCCTGTCGTGCGATCTGGCGGACGATCTCGCGGGCGACGACATCGCGTGGGGCCAGTTCGGCCAGTTCATGGATCGCGGGCATGAAGCGGCTGCCCGAGTGGTCGAGCAGGTGGGCGCCCTCGCCGCGGACGGCTTCGGAGATCAGTGCCCGTGCAGCGCCGGGGATGTAGAGCGTGGTGGGGTGGAACTGGACGAACTCCATATCCGCCAGTATTGCCCCGACGCGATACCCCATCGCGATCCCGTCGGCGGTGGCGATGCGGGGGTTGCTCGTCTCGCGGTACACCTGCCCCGCCCCGCCCATCGCGAGTATGGTCGTCCGCGCCCAGAGCACCTGAAGCCCGTATTTGGGGTGCCAGGTGATCGCACCGAGCACCGGTGCGCCCGGCGTGTCCGATGGGGTGAGCAGGTCAATGACAAAGCAATGGTCAAAGAGGCGGATGTTCTCGTGGCTCGAGGCGGTGTCGATGAGCGTGCGTTGGAGCTCGACCCCGGTGGCGTCGCCGCCGGCGTGAAAGATCCGATTGGCGTTGTGCCCGCCTTCGCGTCCGACGAGCAGCGAGCCGTCTTTGTCGCGATCGAACCGCATCCCCCATTCGATGATCTCGTTGATGAGTGTGGGCCCCTGCTCGCAGATGAGCCTGACCGCTTCTTCGTCGCAGAGCCCAGCACCGGCGGTGATCGTGTCGCGGATGTGAGATTCGATCGAATCGGTTGAGTCGATCCCGGCGAGCACCGCAGCCACCCCCCCCTGGGCCCATGCCGTGTTGGTGAGATCGAGGGTATCCTTGGCGCAGACAATGACCTGCCCGCCATCTGCGGCCCCGATCGCGGCTCGGAGCCCGGCAACCCCGGATCCGAGCACCAGTGTGTCGCAGAAGATCTGCGGCAAGAGCCCGGTACGGAACGGGATCAGGTATCGGCGTGTGTCGAAGATGGTGTTCAAGCGCTGCTCCACGGAATCGATCGATGCACCATATTCTATGCGTGCAGGCAATACAGGAAAAACAGATCAATCGCCGACTAGGATAGATTCCCATCGTGGATTGTGGAACGAACCGAGTTTATGGCCAAAAACACCCGAAAAGCTGCCGAGTACTTCCTCAAGGGGACCGAAGCGATCAAGATCGAGAGTTTCGGCGTCGCCAAAGCCATGCTGAGCAAGGCTCATACGCTTGATCGCGATAATCCAGACATCATGATCCGGCTTGCCCAAGTATATTTGACTATCGGAATGGGCAACGAGGCGATGGAGGTGCTCAAGCGGTGTGTCAAACGCAAGCCCAACTATCCCGATGCGCTCTTGCTGCTCTCGCAGGCGCACATGGAACTTCGCCAGATCGACGAGATGCACAGAGCGCTCGACAAGGCGCTGGCGTGGGACCCGACCCACGGGGCGTGTCTCCACGCGAAGGTGACGGGGTACATCAACTCGGGCGAGCACGAGCTGGCGGGCGAGCTGATCGATCGGCTCGGCGAGGTCGATGACCCGCATCCGCTCTATTTTATGTCCAAAGCGCGGATCGCCCGGGCCAAGAAGGATTTCGCCGGTGGGATCGATGCGGCCAACAAGGTTCTCGAGCACCCGCGAGCGCTCGATCGCCATAAGCGATCGGCCCGGTTCGAGCTTGGGCATCTCCACGACGCGATCGGGGACTATGACAATGCCTTCGAGTATTTCAAGCTCGCCAACGCGGGGCATATCCAGGGCAAGACGATCCACGCCGAGACGATGATCTTGATGTGGAGCCCCGAGATGCTCGCTTCGATCCCGCAATCCTCGATCGACACCGGGCGTCCGGTGTTCATCGCGGGAATGCCCAGGTCGGGGACGACGCTCACCGAGCGGATTTTGGTCGCGCATCCGCTGGTCGAGGGGGTGGGCGAGTGTTCGCTGATCGGGCAGATGATCAACCGAAGATCTCCCACCTCGTTGAGCGGGGAAGACATTGATTCGTACGCGCAGGAATATGTCGATCTGATCGACAGCCGGGTCAAGAGCGAGACCACGCGCGTGATCGACAAGCACATGGGCGCCGAGCGGACCCTCGGGCTTATCAGCCGACTCTTCCCGGATGCGAAGATTATCCATTGTCTCCGCGATCCGATCGATTCTTGTTTGAGCTCGTATTTCCAGAACTTTGGGACCAATGTGTCATACTCTCGCGATCAGATCCAGATGGCCAAGCAGTATGTCGCCCATCGCAAGGTGATGGAGCATTGGTACGAGGTGCTCGATCTCGAGATCATGCAGAGTTCATACGAGGAGCTTGTCGCCGAGCCCGAAGAACGATCGCGGGATCTCGTGGCGCACATCGGGCTCGACTTTGATGAGCGGTGCCTGCGATTCCATGAGTCTCGTGAGCATGTGGGCACAGCCTCGGGTGCTCAGGTTCGCAATCCAATTTATAAGACCAGCCGACAGCGTTGGCGGAACTACGAGAAGCACATCGGTCCGCTCATCGAGCATCTGGGCGAGTACGCCCAGACGGACAAGCCGCCCGCCAGCACCATCGAGCACGGAGCCTAAAGCATATGTCATCGTTCAATCAATCGAGCGGCTCAGCACCGGTGCTGACGGCCTATCAGAAGACTGTCAACAACTGCCGAAATCTTGTCCAGGCGGGGCAGTTTGATTCGGCGATCGCGCTGCTTAAAGAGACGCTCAAGCAATCGCCCCGCGATGTGCAGGTGCTGCGGATGCTCGGGCATTCGATGATGATGATCGATGAGCGGAACGACGCGATCCGGTATCTGACCTTCGCATCCAAGCTCGATCCGACGAATCTCGACTTGCTCTGTGATCTGGCGTCGGCGCTGCGCCGGACGGACGAGCTTCGCAAGGCGCATCAGGCTGCGGATACGGCGCTCAAGATCATGCCCAACTTCCCCCGCGCGGTGATGGTCAAGGCGAGATTGCTCCAGTCTCATGCCCAACCCGATCGGGCCTATGAGATCGTGAGAAAAGCCCTCGATGCGAACTTCGACCCGACACTCCTGGGGACCTA
>Ga0316206_1000627_pt1 | contig 42444 bp, 44 predicted proteins | sample 6monthpyrite_MG_FD_204942 | JGI IMG/M metagenome (GOLD analysis project Ga0316206, IMG submission 204942) | Microbial mat bacterial communities from mineral coupon in-situ incubated in ocean water Damariscotta River, Maine, United States -... | ecosystem: Environmental > Aquatic > Marine >...
AGGCGGGCTATCGTTTAATTGCCAGCGTCGACTCGCCGGGCATGCGCGCAATTTTTGTGGTACCGAAAAAAAGCAATATTCATACACTCGCCGATTTAAAAGGCAAACGTCTGGCCAGCGTGCAACCTATGAGCCTCGCCAGTTTACTGATTAAAAAACATCTAAATGATCACGGGCTTAAGCCCAATGTAGATATTACACTGGTGATAACACCGACACACGACGCCTCTTTATTGTCTTCTTATCACGGGGTTACCGATGCCTCATCATTAATGCGCCCACCTTATGACGCGGCGAGCCAAACCCTGCGCGACAGTATGCGCATTATTGCAGAAACCGAGGCGGCACCGCATATCCCGATTAGTGTTAGTCCACGAATCAGTACCGATTGTGAAGATGAGATTACTGCACTGTTATTAAAAATGGATAGCATTGCCGAAGGTAAAGCGGTTTTAAAACATAATCGGTTTGCAGGTTTTAAACACGCCGATGTGAAAGATTACCAACGCGTAAGAGATCACCTGATTAAATAAGCTACGAATTATATGATGCAAAAATCTATACCCCTGTTACATTCATTACGCTTTCGCCTAATCGCCAGCGTGGTGACCATCGAAATTATTATGCTGTCGATATTGGTATGGAATAATATTTCAATTATTCACACCACCCATACTGATCGATTAAGAGACACCGCCAGTAGCATATTGCAACAAATCGCCAATACCTCGGGCAGGCATATGGTGGCAGTTGATTACGCCACGCTGGAAGAATATCTAAACAACACCCTAAACTATAATGAGCTGGCTTATATCCTGATTACCGATCGGGATGATCGCACAGTTATTAGTTTAGGCGATGTACCCGCACACACCATAAAAATTGATACACACCCAAAGCAGGTGCAGGACGGTATGTTTGATGTGACCGAAGATATCACTGTCGCCGATCAATTTATGGGCCGGGTGTGGATGGGCTTTTCGTTATCGATTATGCATGATGCAATTCATAAATCTCGTAACCGCGGCATCAGCATTGCACTGATCGAAATTATTTTAACCATTATCGTTACCGTGTTTATTGGTTTAGGTTTAACACGCAGGCTAGCATTACTCTCCAGTGCCGCAGCGCAGGTAGAAGCCGGAAATTATTCCGTATCGATTCCCACTGAAAAAAATGATGAGATCAGTCAAACCGCTACGGCATTTAATCGCATGGTGGCTGAGGTCGCTAACCAGACTCAACAGCTTAAAAAAGCCGAAGCGAAATCGAGCAAACTGTTAAATGAAAATCGTCAGTTAATCCATACTTCACTGGAAGTACAGGAACAGGAACGCAAACATTTAGCACGCGAGCTACACGATGAAATGGGACAGTGCCTCACTGCAATTCAGGCGGATGCCGAGCTGATACGTGATAGCTCTCACGGCAACTCACGTATACAAACCAGTGCCGAGGCCATCATCAATGTTTCATCGCGAGTATACGATGTGGTGCACTCAATGATGCATCGACTACGCCCCAGCATTTTAGACAATCTGGGGCTGGTGGAAGCCATTAAAGAAGAAATGGATGCCTTTAAAAATCGCAATCCAAATATACAATGTGAGTGTAAATGCTCTGCCAATTTAAATAATCTAAATGAGCGCACGAGCATTAATTTATATCGTATTATGCAGGAATGCCTGACGAATATTTCCAAACATGCCGCTGCCACTAAGGTATGTATTGAGTTGAGTAGTACAGACAAAACTATTTTACTGAAAATCAGTGATAACGGATCGGGCTTTGATGTAAATGCCCCGGTTCATGGGCTGGGTCTGATTGGTATGCGAGAACGCGTATCTTCTCTAGGGGGTGGCCTGATATTAAAAACTGAAGCGAATAAAGGTTTAACTATTAGTATTCATGTACCCTTACATGCTACCGGACAAATATAAAATATTAACTTAAAATAATAATGATGATGATGAATTCAAATAACATAACGGTATTGCTAGTAGACGATCACGAAGTAGTACGCGCCGGTTACCGTCGCTTACTGGAATCAAGTGATGGCATTAGTGTGGTCGCCGAAGAAGAAAATGGTGAAGCCGCATTTATCGCCTACTTTAACGATCAACCAGATGTGCTAATCATGGATTTATCCATGCCCGGCATGGGGGGACTGGAAGCCAGTCGTCGCATATTACTAAAAGATAAGCAGGCAAAAATTCTGGTGTTCAGTGTATATGAAAATGAAGTGTTTCTTACGCGTGCACTAGACTGTGGCATATTGGGCTATATTTCAAAACGCAGCGCTTCACAGGTAATGATTGAAGCGGTACGTAAGGTCGCCAGCGGCGAGGTATTTGTCGGCCAGGAGCTAATGCCCTATCTGGTAAAAGCGCGGTCATCAACCGACAGTGACCCACTGGCAGAACTCACACCCCGTGAGTTTGAAGTGTTTTTATTACTCGCCGACAGTAAATCGGTAAATGACATTGCCGAGCTATTAAATCTGAGTCCGAAAACGGTTGGGCATCACACCACCAGTATAAAAAATAAACTGAATATTTCTGATGCGACCGGCTTAACACGACTCGCGATACGCCTGGGACTAATGGCGGCGTGAGGCCACCTCACTACACGATTTTATAGTCCCTTGTGTGTGCTTCCTATAAACGACTTGCTTAACGGTTATTATGACAGAAGAAGTATTTGGCTTTGTTACTTGAGTTATTTCTTAATTCTAAAAATAACTGAAAAAAATCTTAAGGGTTATTGATTCAATAACACCTCATATGTGTTATTTATCTGGCAGGCTGGCTGGCGCACAAGACTGAAAATATGGACATAGAAACATTGTAGTTGCAATTTAAGGCTATAACTAACTGGTCTGGCAGACTGATTAGTGCAGAGTGTCTGCCCGAGCTGGTAGCCTAGGCGAATAAACAGTTTGAGCAGGCATTAGTCCTGTTTAAATAGTGAGCTGATTGGTGTATAAAAAAAGGCACTACAGATGCAGTGCCTTTATATGTAGACTCAAATTAACTTAAGAGCCAAAAGTGTCACGAAGATACTGGATGACATTTTTCAAATCACCGTTTGTTAATGCGTCGTTACCGCCTTTGGGTGGCATGGCCATAGGTGACCCCGGGCTTTGCAGACCATCCAGTAGGCTGTTCATTAATTCGGCATCGGACTTGCTCAGACGGCCATTTTTATCCGTAAAGTTCGGCACACCCGGTAAGGCGCCTTTTCCATCGCCGCCATGGCAGGCGATACAGGTTTGCGCGTATACATCCTTGCCGCCTAATCCGGGAGTGGCTTTGGATGAGGTGCCGGCAGCAGCTGTTTTACGCACCAGCTTAACCGCTTTGGTATTGGATGCCAGCATAAAGCTTAATACGTCACGGGTATCCTGGCCGGTGAGTCCGCCTCGCATTCGCATATGAAACATGGTTGTAATCCATTGATCATCGCGTAGCTCTTTAGGACCGCGAATATTGTGGCAGCGGCCGCAGTTATCAGCCCATACCTTGGCGCCATTATTGGCATTGCCGGGTGCAGGAAAATCAGCCGCCACGGCGGCAGAAGCGGAGAACAGCAAGCCTGTTGCAGCCATTATTGCATAAATGCTTTTGGGTAAAATTTTCATAAGTGTCTCCTTAGAATCCGTAGGCCAGTTGTAACAGAGTACTGTCAGTGCTCTGACCGTTCATATCGTTGTTTTCAAAAGCAAGTTTTGCAATGATATTGCTGGCAAGAATATAGTTTACGCCGGTCGTTGTTTTCTTCATGGTGGCGCCAGGTGTTTTATATTCACCGGTACGAGCCACGACCTCCCATTTGGTTGGCAGGAAGCGGTAGGCAACTTGCACATAATTAGCGCTGAATACGGCTTTTTCGGGTGCACCGCTGGCGGCCAGTGCGCCAATCTCCTGTTTAATATACTCTGCCTTAACATTCAGGCCATTTAACTGATAGCCTGCATCCATACCGACAACGTCCCAGTCACGGTTGTTTTCATAGGCAATATTTTCACCAGAAATCTCCCTTTCAGATATTTTTCCGGTTGCCCAGGAAAAACCCAGCTCCAGTTTCATATCAGGGTAATACAGCCCGAAACGGCCACCGTAGTTTTTATTACCGTCACCATCTACGCCCATTCCCGGTGATTCAACCATCTCAACTTCATCACCATCACCACTAATTTCAGCAGCCACGCCATTGCCTGCATAAACCGCATAACTCGCATCGACGGCGCCTAATTTGAAGCCGCCGCGTAATTGTATGCCGACATCGGCATTAGGTGCGGCCTGATCGTGCATAAAGCCAGCAGGAGCCGATGGCAGTTTGTTAATCCAGCTTGGGTGTAAGTTCTGACGAAAATTACCCAGTGGGCTGAGAAATTTACCCATCACCAATACGGCATTGTCGTTAAGAAACAAATCCAGAGTGAAGTATTCCATAGCAGCTTCCGTATCACCGGCTTCTGTTACTACAAAATCCAACTCGGCTTCGAGCATTAACAGATCACGGTACTGATAATGAAAAATGGGTGAAAAACCGCCGACATTGAATGAGCCGTCTGTGGATTCCTGTTTCGCATAGCCAACGGAACCAAAGCCTGACATATGTATCAGAGTGTTGGGGTTTTTCCATTCTTCGGCGGCGGCGACTTGCTGTTGTAGATCGCCAATGGTCTGCCATAGGGCGTCGATTTCTGTATCGGTTGAGCTGGCGGCCATTAGTTGCGCAGGAAAGGCACTAGCAATGGCCAAAGAGAGCAACGTCTTTGCCAGGGGGTGTTTGGAAATACGCATGGTATTCTCCTTAAAGGTTAATAAAAATATCAAATGTTACTTTAGTAAACGGCAATTATAAAGGCGGGCTGAGTTGACCACATATATCCAGGCATATCTACATATATGATTATTTCAGATTAGCAGGAGTCTTTGCCTGAGTGCATATTGTACGCTGAACAAATGTCTCAGTCCGCCAATGAATCAGGCAATCGGCGGCCGCAGTAGCGGATTATAGAAACACTGTGCATATCGGCGCGCGTGTAGCTCAGTAGTGCGCTCATCGACAGTAAAAGGGTATTCAAAAACAATCAAATTAGCTGGCAGATTACTTTGCAGGGTAGCCTGAACCTTACAATCGCAATTATTGCATACACAGGTCGTAGCTGATTTCATCTGATGGCAGTGATCCATAGACATGTTTTTTTCAGCGATGGCTGAAGTATGTTCACATTTATGGGTAGGCGAAGCATATAGCATCTGACCAGGCAGGCTGACAATGGCCATCATGAGGAAAATGTAAGCTAGTTTTTGAATGAAGATTCGCATAGTGTTGATGCTGTAACGCCAAGTTTCTATTTTGCTAATCAGTTGGTCTCATTCTATGACTAAGCTGTTTCTAGTTATTGATACGTATCAAGTAAATTATAATGTAATTATATTTTATGAATATAATTATATTCATCAGTGTTGTTTTTACTTTAAGAGCTTTGCACGACATGATTATTGAATCGAGTGAATCGAGGGTCATTAAGTCTTTCCATGCCACATTTTTAGGCCCCACTTTACGCTGAGAACGGCGAATGGCTGCCCCTTATCTTTCGCGTCAGCTTTTTCAGTCTTAGTAGACTCGATATTTTGTGGGCATGGCATAAATAACAGCATTCTTTTTGCGGTATGTTTTTGTAGAAGACCTATTTTGTATAGCTATGAAATGAAATTAATTTGATCGGGCATCATCCAGACATGCGTAATTGCATTTAGTTTTTTTGCCGTCTAATAAACAACTCAGCCAACTCTAAATCAAACGCTCGGGTGATTTTTATATTGTCTTCGTGCGCTTCTATTAATTTAGGTTTGTATCCGGCCAGCTCCATTGCGGAGGCATCGTCGGTTATGCTGAGTTGTTTTTCTTCTGCCTTGTGTAGCGCACTGATTAATAAATCTAAGCGAAACATTTGTGGCGTGAGTGCATGCCACAGGTTATTGCGCTCGACTGTTTTTAATGCGTTGCCGTTATTATCTGAGCGCTTCATGGTATCGCGTACAGTTAAGGCGAGTAGCCCACCGTTTTCATCGCTGCCCTGCTCTATGAGTGTTTGAATGTCCGCTGTGCGTACACAGGGTCGTGCGGCGTCGTGTACTAATGCATAAACCTGCTGTGCGTTAGTAATATTTATATTTAGCCGTGTTAAGGCATTGAGCACCGAGTCACTGCGCTCTTTTCCGCCTTTGGCTATGAGTAAGGGCTTTGTGGTTTGGTAATTTAAATCTGCCCAGTATTCATCGCCTTCACTAATGGATAACACAGCACCTGCAACAGATTCCATTGATAACAATCTATCTAATGTATGTTCTAATACCGTTTTACCGTGCAACTCTAAATACTGTTTTGGTCGATTGGTTTGCATGCGTTTGCCCACACCGGCGGCAGGAATAATCGCCCAGTATTGTTTAGGTTGCAGTTGTGACATTTTGGAATTAGGCATTAGTTGGTGTTGTGTGATCTAAGAATTTGATAGAACTGCTCATCTTTGCGGATCATACCCATTTCACTTCTGGCACGTTCTTCGATGGCATCTAAACCCTGCTTAAGGTCTTTTACTTCCGCGGCTAAAGCAGCATTGCGCTCTTCTAGCTGTTGTTCATGTAACTTCTGCTTTTTAACTTCTTTTTCTAAATGCAGCACGTCGGGAATGCCACCATCACCCACCCACAGTTTGTACTGCAATAGCAGAAACAAAATGATGAGGAGTGAAAGTAACCATTTCAAGCAGCGAGCTTCCCGAGTATGTTGACAGAGTTAATGTAATTTTAACTAGCCGTTACAAAAGATAATTAAAATTGTAACGGCTCATTTAAACTCACTATTAGCTCAGGTGTTTAAATGCAGATTTGCCTGCGTAAACTGCTTTATCACCTAATGTTTCTTCAATGCGTAGTAACTGGTTATATTTCGCCACACGATCAGAACGTGATAATGAACCGGTTTTGATTTGGCCCGTAGCGGTTGCTACGCAAAGGTCTGCAATGGTGCTGTCTTCAGTTTCACCTGAACGATGAGAGATAACCGCTGTGTAACCAGAATCATGCGCCATATTGATTGCATCGAGTGTTTCACTCAATGTACCAATTTGATTAAACTTAATCAGAATCGAGTTGGCTATATTTTTATCAATGCCTTCTTTAAAGATACTGGTGTTTGTAACAAACAAATCGTCACCCACTAACTGAACTTTGTCGCCCAGACGCTCAGTCAATTTCTTCCAACCATCCCAGTCCGCTTCGTCTAAACCATCTTCGATGGTGATAATGGGGTACTTATCAACCCAGGCCGCCAGATAGTCAATCATTCCATCTGCAGATAATTTACGACCTTCAGATGCTAAATCGTATTCACCATTTACATAGAACTCAGAGCTTGCTGCATCTAAACCCAGATAAATGTCTTTACCCGCGACGAAACCGGCTTTTTCAATGGCTTCTAAAATAACTTCAAACGCTTCTTCATTAGATGACAAGTTAGGTGCAAACCCACCTTCATCACCCACCGTTGTGCTCATTCCACGGCCAGCTAATACCGACTTCAATGTATGAAATACTTCAGTGCCGTAACGCAATGCTTCTTTGAATGTTGGTGCGCCTACTGGCAAGATCATAAATTCTTGAAGGTCTACGCTGTTATCTGCGTGTGAGCCGCCGTTGATAATATTCATCATTGGAACGGGCAATTTAAATGTGCCGTTACCCAGGTAATCAAACAAATCTTTTTCTTCGAATGCCGCAGCGGCATGAGCTGATGCAAGTGAAACGGCGAGTATTGCATTTGCACCTAGTTTTTCTTTGTTGTGCGTACCATCAAGCTTAATCATGATGTCGTCAATTGCCTGTTGCTCACGACAATCAATTCCTACCAATGCATCTTTAATTACGCCGTTTGCATTGGCAACTGCTTTTAAAACACCCTTACCCATGTAACGCGCTTTGTCGCCGTCACGTAGTTCTATTGCTTCACGTGCGCCTGTTGATGCGCCAGATGGCACAGCCGCTCGACCACGGACACCACTTTCTAAAATAACATCTGCTTCAACGGTAGGGTTACCACGAGAATCCAGAATTTCACGAGCAATTATTTGCTTAATTTTTGACATTTTTTCCTCAATACTTTCAAGTATTTACAATAATTTCTTAATTTTACTTATCACTATAAAACAAGATTATTACAGGCTTATTACAATACCCTTCTAATCGTGTAACTGCAGCATTACAGCTGTGTTTCTTCAAATGGTGAAGACTTCACCAAATGGTCTATATCTCTCAAACGCGCCAATAAGGCTTGCATTTTACCAAGCGGCCAGGCATTAGGCCCATCACTTAATGCCTTAGCGGGATCGGGGTGGGTCTCCATAAATAAGCCAGAAATACCTGCGGCAACTGCCGCTCTCGCCAATACGGGTACATGTTCACGTTGCCCGCCAGAGGTTGTCCCCTGACCACCAGGCAGCTGCACCGAATGCGTTGCATCAAATACAACCGGGCAACCTGTTTCGCGCATTACCGCGAGGGCACGCATATCAGATACTAGATTGTTATAACCAAAAGACACACCACGATCACAGACCATTATCTGTTGATTACCCGTGGTACGCGCCTTGTCGACTACATGCTTCATATCCCAGGGCGCCATAAACTGGCCCTTTTTAATATTAACCGGCTTACCGGCTGCAGCGACTTTTAAAATAAAGTTTGTTTGACGACATAAAAAGGCCGGTGTTTGAAGCACATCAACCACATCTGCGACTTCATCCATTGGCGTATCTTCATGCACATCTGTAATAACCGCTACTTCAAGTTCATCTTTAACTTTTTGTAGAATGCGCAGGCCCTCGTCCATGCCAAGGCCACGGAAGCTTTCCATCGATGAGCGATTGGCTTTATCGAAAGACGACTTGTACACAAAAGGAATACCCAGTTTAGTGGTGATTTCTTTTAATGTTTCGGCCGTGCTTAAGGCCATTGCCTCAGACTCTATAACACAGGGACCTGCCAATAAAAAAAATGGCTGATCTAAACCGGCTTTAATGCCATTAAATTCCATTAAGCGACACCTTCTGCGATACGACTGGTGTCACGATGCGTGCAGGCGGCTTTAATAAAGTCTGTAAATAATGGGTGCCCTTTTCGTGGTGTAGAGGTAAATTCCGGATGGAATTGACAGGCCACAAACCAGGGATGATCCGCAATCTCTACCACCTCAACCAGATTACCATCTACCGAACGACCCGAAAAAGTAAGGCCTTTTGATTCGAGTGTATCGAGATAGGTATTATTAAATTCATAACGGTGACGATGACGTTCTGAAATCACATCAGAACCATAGATACGCCTGATGATTGAGCCGCTTTGCAAATTACATGGTTGTGCACCCAGACGCATCGTGCCACCCAGGTCTGAATTTTCATCACGGGTTTCAGTTTTACCGCACTCGGCTTGCCATTCGGTAATCAATGCAATAACCGGATTCTCTGTTTTGGGATTAAACTCGGTACTGTGTGCATCTTTTAAGCCTGCCATGTGGCGCGCAAATTCAATAACGGCCACCTGCATACCAAGGCAAATACCTAAATAGGGAATTTTATTTTCACGCGCATACTGTACCGCCGCAATTTTACCTTCAACACCACGCTTACCAAAACCACCAGGAACCAGAATGGCATCCAGTAACTCAAGCTGGCTTAAATCGCCATCTTCAAGTGTTTCTGAATCGATGTATTTTATATTTACCTTAGCTTTATTTTGAATGCCCGCATGCGCCAATGATTCATTCAATGACTTATATGATTCGGTTAAATCAACATACTTACCCACCATACCTATCGTCACTTCTGACTCTGGATTTTCCAGCGTATGCACAACCGCCTGCCAGTCAGACAAGTCCGCAGGTGGTAGATCCAGATGTAATTTTTCAGCAACAATATTATCCAGACCCTGATCATGTAGCCATTGCGGAATTTTGTAGATATGGTCCAGGTCTTTCGCAGAGATAACCGCTCTTTCTTCAACATTTGTGAACAAAGAAATTTTGCGGCGTTCTTCAATCGCCAGGTATTCTTCAGAACGACACAATAAAATGTCCGGTTGAATACCAATTGAACGTAGCTCTTTAACCGAGTGTTGAGTCGGTTTAGTTTTAACTTCACCCGCCGAGCGAATGTAAGGCACCAATGTTAGGTGCATAAACAAGGCCCTATTCCGACCAAGTTCTACACCCATTTGGCGTATAGCTTCGAGGAAAGGCAATGATTCGATATCACCTACCGTGCCGCCTATTTCAACCATCGCGACGTCGGCACCTTTTGCGCCTTCTATAATACTGCGTTTAATCTCATCGGTAATATGCGGGATAACCTGCACTGTGCCACCCAGGTATTCACCACGACGCTCTTTACGAATAACGGTTTCGTAAATGCGGCCTGAAGTGAAGTTACTGGCCTGTGATGTGCGTGAATTTACAAAGCGCTCGTAATGACCCAGATCGAGATCGGTCTCTGCACCGTCATCGGTTACAAATACCTCACCATGCTGAAAAGGGCTCATAGTGCCGGGATCAACGTTTATGTAAGGGTCGAGCTTGAGCATTTTAACAGTAAGTCCACGTGCCTCTAAAATGGCACCAAGGGAAGCTGCAGCAATGCCTTTTCCAAGTGAGGAAACTACACCGCCGGTGATAAATATATAACGTGTCATTGGGTTAATTTGGACCTTATAGATAGGATTTAGAAGACACTTAAAACGTGATGAATATTAGCAAATTTTCATATGTTTCTCAATGACTTGTGTACCCCGTGAACATTAAGGATGAAAGAAAACTTCAAACCTCCGCACTCATCACGCAATTAGAGTTAAACAGATCCACGTATTTATACAAATATTCTGTATTTATGTTCTGTATGCGGCATAATCTAAACATATTTTTTTATGCGCCAACCACCAAAGACTTTGCATGGAACATATTATAAACAACATTATGAATAGGTTTTATCTTATTGATATTTATATAAATAAAGGCTATAAATATATTTTATGCGCATTTTAGATGAATACAATAGACAACTTCAGCTGAAACATTTTGATGGTGATTTTGAACAGGAATTGGCCGTTAAACAATTGGCAGAATTACAACATAAACTCGAGTTATATCAGGCGCAAACTCATACTCTAAAATTTAAATTTAAATCAATAATAGGCATAGCACCTAAACCTCCTCGAGGTAGTTATTTATGGGGTGATGTAGGCCGAGGTAAAACCTGGTTAATGGACATGTTTTTCGATACCCTGGGTGATGAACATGGATTCAAACAGCAAAAAATAAGACTACATTTCCATCACTTTATGCGCGCGATTCATGACCAGCTTAGCTTGCTGCACGAACAAAAAAATCCTCTACGACATATCGCCCGATCGTTTGCATCACGATACAAATTAATCTGTCTGGACGAATTTCACGTATCCGATATAACCGATGCAATGCTACTTTATGGTTTACTTAATACCCTGTTTACAGAAGGCATAACCGTCGTTGCTACATCTAACCTGCCACCCGATAAGCTGTATAAAAACGGCTTGCAACGTGAACGTTTTTTACCCGCAATAGCACTCATAAATCAACATATGACGACGCTTGAATTAAACGGGCCAGTTGATCACCGGCTTCGCTTACTGGAAAAAGCAGATACCTGGTATCTCACATCAACAAACACCCATGCAGCATTAGAGAAAAGACTGCTTGAAATGACCACTTCACCTGCCCAACGACATCACAAAATACATATCAACTATCGGCTGATTGATACAGTAATACATGCCAATGACATAGTCTGGCTAGATTTTAATGTGATATGCGGTGATCAACGAGGCTCTGCGGATTACATTGAAATTGCTCGCCAGTATCATACGGTATTGGTTAGCAACATCCCGAAAATGGATGACAACCTTAATGACAAGGTCAAACGGTTTATTAATATGATTGATGAATTTTACGATCGCAATGTAAATTTACTTGCCAGTGCGGATGGCCAGCCAGAAGAGCTGTACTCTGGTAGACAACTACAATTCGAGTTTAAACGTACCGTGAGCCGCCTCCTCGAAATGCGTAGTCATGAATATATGCAACAGAAACATAAAAGCAGTAAACTAATCTGAATCAAAGACATCCACATATAAAATAGCTATCATTAAGGATGACACATAAGAAACTCGGGTTATTATCACATCTATTTATGAAACCATTTTTACACTTTCAATTACTCGCAGTAATACTTTGCCTGATAAGCGCTGCAAGCTATGCGACACAAGCCGAAGATGACCTCATGTTTAACGATTCGCCACTAAACGAATCACTTGACGTACCCGACTGGTTTAGCCTTAGCTTTCTAGACTTAAACGAAAGCCTTGAAGAAGCTCGAAAGGATGGCAAAAAAGGTATGATCATTTATTTTGGTCGGAAGGATTGCGCATATTGCAAAGCCTTACTTGAGGGATCCTGGGGTGACCCAACTATTAGAGAATATACACAAAAAAACTTTAATGTGATTGCCATTGATGTACGCGGAGCACGTGCCGTTATAGATTTTAATCAGCGTAAATGGACCGAAAAAACATACGCTACTCATCGCCGCATGAACTTTACGCCAACCCTTCTGTTCTACACTACTAGCGGACAATTAGCACTTAAACTACCTGGATACAGACCAAAATATCAATTCCGTGCCGCCCTTGAGTATGTCGCTGATGCACATTACTTACAGGAATCATATAGACAATACCTGGCACGCGCTGAATCTGCGCTGAGTTATGGCCTTGAAGAACTAAATGAAAATGAATTATTTACTCAAGATTCAACTGATTTAAGTCGACTCGGCAAAAGTAAGCCACTACTCGTGTTATTTGAACACCCACGTTGTCACGCCTGTGATGTATTACATGGCGACACCCTTGATCAGATTGAAGTAGTTGATCAGTTACGTAATATTGATAGAGTACAAATTAATACATACAAAGACAGGGATATCATTACCCCTGCAGGAAAGAAGACGACCACCAGGCAATGGGCCGATGAGCTTAATCTAACATTTGCACCATCATTGGTATTTTTTGATACCAATGGAAAAGAAATATTACGTATTGAATCAGTTGTTCGGTTTTACCGCTTGAGTAAAGTATTGCATTATATTAGTAGCAAAGCGTATTTAGAATATCCGACGTTTCAGAACTGGTTACAACATACCGCAAAATCAGAACCAGCTAAATAAACAACTCAGCACCACTTAAGAGCAGTGATTAGAATGAAAGATCAAAGAGTAACTCAAGCAGTAGAAATGATATGCGCGATGGGTTGCACTTCGGTTAATGCCATAATAGCAACATTAGAAGCCGGTAAAAATATCGAAGGTTTTGAACACCTGAATGAAGTTGAAATAACCGCGCTTACTAATGAGTTAAAAATAATTATGGCGGTATATGAGAGCAAGGAAGAATAATATATTATCTATCAATTCTATTTTTAATCGTTTTCGGGCTTTCAAATCCCAGCACATCTCCGCTACCCGCTATAATATCCGTCCAACTAGAAGCTTCAAACTGAATGATACCCACACTACAAGATGACATATCATTAAAATGCTCTTTACAGTAAAAATTTAACGCATCAGACATTCCAGGATTATGCCCGACAATCATAACCGCACTATAAGCTGGTGAAAGATTTGCAACAATATTGATAATCGTATCAACAGATGCTAAATATAAATCGTGATGGGTTATTAAGTTTTGATTCTGGGCTAATAGCTTTTTATACTCTTCAGCCGTTGCCAACGCCCGCGCGGCATCACTGCTAATAATCTGATGAATAAGATACCCGCATTGCTGTAAATATAAAGCCATAACAGGAGCATTTGCTTCACCCGTCTGATTTAGTGGTCGATCAAAATCACTAAAATCCTTATCTCCCCAGTCTGACTTTGCGTGCCTGGCCAATAATAGAGTTTTCATCGAGACATCAACTTATTTTTGGTAATCATGGCTAAATAGTCGCTTCTTTTAATAAAGCGGCCAGCTCAGGAATACATGAACCACAATTCGTCCCTGCCAGTAATACTTTTCCAATTTCCTCCACTGAAATGATATTTTTATCTTTAATTGCTTTTACTATTGTGTTTCTACCAACACCGAAACAGGCACAAATATTAACACCTGCATCTTCAGAAGCATCATTTGATTTTCCCGATAATAAAAACATTTTTTCTTTATCATCTAATTTCAATTTTTTAAATAAAGCCATTAACCAGTCACGGCTTGGTAAATGTGGATTAGGACTAATAAAAATACAGCTTTCTAATTGATCGCCCACTAGGCGTGCAGCACGATAACACTGTGCCGACTGGTCAAAATACTCTATCCAGGATACATTATCCTCACTAGCGCAAAGCAAACTTCGTGCATTATCAGACCAGGCCTTAGGCGTTTCATCTCCAGCTATTTCATAGCGCCACAATCCACTACCCTTATTTAAATTCCAGTAATCCTGTGAAGATAAGTCATGTTGGCGGCGCGATAATAAAAAGCCATACCAAGCTTTCTTAACTGGCGTAATGCATACCGGTGTATGCTTAAACTCTGGTTGCCCGGAAATAGGATCACAATCTGCATTAACTACGCAGTCTATTACAGCATTTGAAGCGTATTGGTCATTCCAGTGCATAGGTGAAAATATCATGCCTTTTGGAACATCATCGCTGATTAATGCGCGTACTGTAACTTCACCCCAGACACTTTTAACGCATACCAAATCATCCGTTAAAATTTGATATTGTTTTGCATCTTCCGGGCGTATGTGAACAAATGCCTCGGAAAAATGAGTAGATAACGTAGGCGACTTGCCTGTACGCGTCATGGTATGCCATTGATCACGAATGCGTCCGGTGTTCAAAATAAGTGGGTATTTTTCTGTTGTAGGATTAGCCGCCGATTTTGGCGTGACAGGAATCATTTGCGCCTTACCCGAAGGCGTAAAAAATTTACCATCTGTAAATAAACGCGCTGTACCTGCCGGATTTTTGTATGTTATAGGCCACTGAGATGGTACAAATGAATCATATGCTTTTTCATCTAAATCTGCACAGGCTGAAATATCAAAATCACGTGAGCCATTGTTTTCTTTACCACTTAAAGCGGCAAATTCATTAAATATTTCGCGTGACGATTCATATGAAAATGCATCGTGATAACCCATCTTTTTTGCAAATAATGAAATTATTTTCCAGTCTGCCATAGCGCTGCCCGGTGGTTCTCGAAAAGCACGTTGGCGAGAAATACAGCGTTCTGAGTTTGTTACCATGCCATTACGTTCACCCCAGGTTGAGGCGGGTAAAAGCACATCCGCCAGGTCTGCAGTGTCGGTATTTTGCATACAGTCCTGTACAACTAAAAATTCACAATGCGACAAGGCCTCTCTAACACGGTTATTATTCGGCATACTCACGGCAGGATTAGTTCCAATTACCCACAACGCCTTAATTTTGTCGTCTAATATGGCCTCAAACAAATCCACGGCTTTGTATCCCGCTTTATCTGCAATATGCGGGGACTCCCAGTGCTGCTGAACCAGGCTGCAGTGTTCTTTGTTCTCAAGATCCATATGCGCTGTTAATTGATTGGCTAAACCACCGACTTCACGACCACCCATTGCATTGGGTTGCCCTGTAAGTGAAAACGCCCCCATTCCAGGCCGACCGATTCGTCCTGATAGCAAATGGCAGTTGATAATGGAATTAACTTTATCGGTACCTGAACTGCTCTGATTCACACCCTGGGAATATAAGGTAAGTACTTTCTCTTTGCGCGCAAACAATTCATAAAAACGCTCGAGCTCATCGAACTCAAGTCCACATTTTTTGGCCAGGCCTGTCATCTCAGCAGATGATTCATACGCGGCATTTAAAGTAGCTTCCACGCCTTCTACGCAATTATCAATAAACGGCTTATTCACTTCACCTTTATCATTTAAATAGGCTAGCAGGCCGTTAAAGAGTAAGGAGTCCGTGCCGGCAGTAATAGCCAGATGCATACTCGCAATATCGCAGGTTGCTGTTTTACGAGGATCAATAACCACAATTTCTAAATTTGGATTATTGATTTGAGCCTGACGAATACGCTGAAAAACAACAGGGTGACACCAGGCCGTGTTTGAACCTACAAGTACAATTAAATTTGTACGATCAATATCTTCATAACAACAGGGCACAGAATCTGCACCGAACGCCCTCTTTTGAGCGGCAACCACGGATGACATACACAACCGAGAATTGGTATCAATATTGGCATTACCAATAAATCCTTTCATCAGTTTATTAGCAACGTAATAATCTTCGGTAAGCAACTGACCTGATACATACATAGCAACCGAATCACGCCCATGTGTATCTATGCAATGCTGAAAACGCTCTGCCATTAATTCAAATGTTTGATCCCACGTAGATCGCTTACCATTAATTTGCGGATGCAACATGCGGCCTTCATCATCCAGAGTCTCCGCTAATGCTGCACCTTTAGAACACAAACGACCTAAGTTAGCGGGGTGATCAGGATTACCACGAACTTTAAATTCACCTTCCAGACGACTTACAATAACCCCACAGCCTACACCGCAGTACGGACAAGTCGTTTTAGATAGAATTTCTTCTGTTGTGTCAACTGATTTAGTCATCAAAGCCTTGCTACCATTCGTCTAATTTACTGCTTGCTAATATACCACATAACAGATTATTACCTAATTGCAATCCAGTAATTTTGTAATATGCCGAAGTAAATTTAATTGAAAGATCATCAACTTAACTGAAATAGCTTAGTTGAATAAACGCACTGGTTAATCTCTCAAGCTCAGACAATAGAACTATTAATTAAAGTAATTTCTATTATAAGAAATTTTAATTACCCAACATCGACTTCACGGCATATACATTAATGACACTGATAGAAATTTGAGAGGTAAACGACATAGCATTCATTCACTTCGGTCATACATGATGGCGATTATTAACCCCATCTATAGTCCCTGCCCGATCCTAATCAACTGTAGGAGTTTATAAATGTCTAAAACATGGGTCGTAGTTGCTGAAAGCAGCCGTGCAAAAATATTTGAAGTTGAAACCACTAAATCAGATAAAACACTAAAGGAACTCAAAGGTTTTACCAACAGCACCAGCAGAAATCATAAAAGCCAGTTATCCGGTAGCCAACAAAAAGAAGGCCGGCAATCCAAATTAACGAGCATAGACAATACACATGGCGATAATGAAAGAACCGTGTTTGCACGATCATTAGGCCAGCACTTAAACTCCGCACGTAATAAAGGTAAGTTCAAAAAGCTGATTTTAATGTCGCCACCAAAATTTTTAGGCGATCTTAGAAAAAATCTAGGTCATGAAACAATCAAGTTTGTTGTATCAGTGATTGATAAAAACCTGGTACGGCATAATATAAAAGACATACAGGCACATATCCCTTCAACATATTAAACCCACAAAAAAACCCAGCCAAAAGCTGGGTTTTTTTATAAAACTTCATAATTACTTATGAGAGCTTATCATCAGCAACATGATAATTAGGATCTTCCATGCGGTTTACTTCAACCAAATCACCCGCCTTATCTAACAAGGCTCTGCACTCTTCTGACAAGTGACGCAAATGCAATTTTTTCCCTGCTTTAATATACCTTTCCGCTAATGAATCAATTGCTTCAATCGCCGAATGATCTGTGACACGAGAATTTTGAAATTCAATAATGACATCATCCGGATCATTTTCAGGATCAAATAACTCACGGAAATTTTTAACCGAGCCAAAAAATAGTGGCCCGTTGAGCTCATAAACTTTTGAACCATGCTCATTAATAGTCGAAGTAACATTGATATGCTTTGCATGTTCCCATGCAAAAACCAGTGCTGAAACAATAACCCCCACAACAACCGCTATTGCTAAATCCGTTGCTACAGTAACACCAGAAACTAATACTAATACAAATGCATCATGCTTTGGAATTTTTCCAAAGATACGAACACTCGACCATTCAAATGTACCGATAACAACAATAAACATAACCCCGACTAAAGCGGCCATGGGAATTTGTTCAATTAAGCTGGATGCAAATAAAATAAATGCGAGTAAAAATAATGCGGCTGAAACACCCGATAATCGCTGATGACCACCGGAGTTCACATTAATCATGCTCTGGCCAATCATCGCACAGCCACCCATGCCACCAAAGAAACCTGTTGCCGTATTGGCAATACCCTGGCCGACACACTCGCGGTTACCACGACCCCGTGTATTGGTTACTTCATCTATTAACGTTAGTGTTAATAATGATTCAATCAAACCAATAGCCGCAAGAATGAAGGCATATGGGAAAATTATTTTTAAGGTTTCAAATGTAAATGCTACATCTGGTATATGGAACTGCGGCAGGCCACCTTCAATAGAAGCCAAATCACCAACAGTATTGGTATCAATATTTAAGCCGATCACCATAAACGAAACAACAACAATCGCCGCAAGTGATGATGGAATAGCTGTCGTTAATTTAGGTAAGAAGTGAATGATCGCCATTGTAAGCACAATTAATCCCGCAAAAATCATTAACGCTTGCCCAGACATCCACTGCGTTGCACCGTCCACATTAATTTGAAAATGTTGAACTTGCGCTAGAAATATTACAATGGCCAAACCATTTACAAAACCCAGCATCACCGGATGAGGAACAATGCGTATAAACTTACCCAGTTTAAAGACGCCGGCAAGTATCTGTATTAAGCCTGTGAGGACGACTGTGGCAAACAGGTATTCAACACCATGTTGCGCAACCAATGCCACCATAACAACGGCCATGGCACCCGTCGCACCAGAAATCATGCCCGGGCGACCTCCAAAGATAGACGCCAGTAAACCCACCATAAAGGCCGCATATAAGCCAACCAGTGGTTCAACACCGGCAACAAAAGAAAAAGCGACCGCCTCAGGGACCAGTGCCAGAGCAACGGTTAGACCGGATAAAACTTCATTTTGAACACAAACTCGACTCTCACAGCCTAAACGAAACATAAAACAACTCATTGCTTGTAGATAGGGGCGCGAATTATAGCAGATGGCAGGAGGTCGGGATATGACCCTTTGATATGAGAAAACCGATGTATATGCGCTGATAGCGCTATACAATAATTAGTATGAACTGAGAATGGTTTGGTCTTATAGCGACTAAACCATTCTTAAATTTTACAAATTGTGAATTAAAAGTGTAAAAATGCACCCACCATTAATCCAGTAAACTCTAAATCTGCATTTACGTCATCTACATCATCGAGCTCAATGGTGGTTGTTTTAATACCCGCTTCAAAACCAATAACACCTGTCTCATATAACGCTCTTAGTCTCATATCCCTATAAGTAACACCTGAAGCGCTAATATGATTAATATCTGCACCTACGGAAAGACCCGTAAAAGGTAAATCGAATTGTGCAGCCAGATATAACATTGGAACGGTTTCTGAAACAGATAGAGTTTGATCATCAATATTAAAATCGGCATCTAGTTGGCGAACATTAAGGCCAATATCAAAATTTACCCAATTATCTAATAAACGCCAGTAAGCTATCGCATCGGTAGTATCTAAACTGGTTAAGGATTTACCCGAAACAGGCTGGCCATTGAAAGTTAGTGATGTTGCTGAACCCACTTGCTCCAAAGTAGAACGCTCTACTCGTAAATTGGGTAGCAAAGGTACAAAGTGCTCAAATGCAGCATAAAAATAGGTATCACTTTCACTGCTGTAACCTAAATCCGTCCCAACATTTATATTATTGGGATCGCTCACTGTTCCAAATGAACCATCCGGATCATGATTCCACATACCACCGCCTACATAGATGCCCAGCGCATCTGCACTCGCAACACTTGTAAACACCGATAAGGCTGAGGCTAGAAATAGTGAATAATAACGCATCGAGTGCTCCACAAGTTGATGTCACGATTAATGGAATGAATTTTATACTAACCAGTATTTCATAAAGTGAAGGTTGTCACATAACCGGCTAACTGTAAACTTGCGCAAAAAAAATAGATTATAGTCAGGCATACAAGCTGCTCATGTAACTTTAATACACCATCAACCCGCTGTCATGTTAAAATTAACAGCTGCTTTTTACCTGATACCGCCAAGTGAACTTTCCATGCTAAGACTCAATGAAATAAAATTACCGCTTCATCACCAGGAGGCTGATATAGCGGATGCCATTATTAGTACACTGAAAATTAACAAAGATGATTTACAGAGTTTTAGCATTTTTAAGCGCAGTTATGACGCACGTAAAAAAGCCAATATATTATTGATATATCAGTTAGATGTGCAGCTTAGTAAAGATATTGAAGCCGCCGTTTTAAACCAGTTTTCAAACCAGTCATTTGTCAAAGTAAGCCCGGATACAAGCTATAAATTTGTTGCTCCCAGTACAAGTGATTTTCCTGCTGCTGATCAACAACGGCCTATTATTATCGGTTTTGGCCCTGGCGGAATTCTCGCTGCCCTCATATTGGCTCAAATGGGCCTCAAGCCAATAGTACTAGAGCGTGGACAAGACGTTAAACAGCGCACTCAGGACACCTGGGGATTCTGGCGTAAAGGTAAATTAAATACAGAGTCTAATGTGCAATTTGGTGAAGGCGGTGCCGGTACCTTCTCCGATGGAAAATTGTATAGCCAGGTTAAAGATAAAGATTTTTTGGGCCGCAAAGTATTAACCGAGTTTGTTAAGGCCGGTGCACCAGAAGAAATTCTCACTATAAGTAAGCCCCACATTGGCACCTTTAAACTGGTAAAAATGGTGCAAGCCATGCGTGACGAAATTATTAGCCTGGGTGGTGAAGTTCGTTTTAATAGCAAAGTTGAGACTATTCACCGTGAGCCCACAAATAATAACGCTACAGAGAATAATGGACAAATCACTGGCCTCACATTAAGCAATGGTGAAACCCTGCATAGTCGACACATTATTCTGGCCATTGGTCACAGTGCTCGAGATACCTTTCAGATGTTACTAGATCAGGGCGTTTATATAGAAGCCAAACCTTTTTCTATTGGCTTTCGCATAGAGCACCCTCAATCGGTTATTGATAAAGCACGCTTTGGCGATGAAGCCGGTAATCCCATATTAGGTGCGGCAGATTATAAGCTTGTTCATCATTGCCCTAATGGACGTAGTGTTTATAGCTTTTGCATGTGTCCTGGTGGCACGGTTGTCGCGGCCACGTCTGAAGATGGCGCTGTGGTGACTAATGGCATGTCACAATATTCACGCCATGAACGTAATGCAAATGCAGCCATAGTAGTGGGTATCGATCCACAAGAGGATTACCCAGAGCATGTATTTGCAGGCATAGACCTACAACGTAAACTAGAAAAACTTGCCTATGAACTCGGTGGTTCAAACTACCATGCCCCTGCACAGTTAGTGGGTGATTTTCTACAAAATAAACCCTCAACAGAATTAGCTAGCGTGACACCTTCCTATCAACCCGGTGTCACTCTTGGTGATTTATCAAAGGCATTACCCGAATTTGCAGTTGCCGCCATTCGCGAGGCTATTCCTGCATTTGATAAAAAAATACAAGGTTTTGCTATGGCCGATGCTATATTAACCGGTGTAGAAACTCGAACATCATCACCTATTTGTATTAAGCGCGGCAAAGATATGCAAAGTATAAATACCACGGGTTTATACCCAACGGGTGAAGGTGCAGGTTATGCCGGTGGAATTTTATCTGCCGCTATAGATGGTATAAAAGCAGCACAAGCTGTAGCACTGGACATTTTAAAATAAAATGGAATGACTGGAATATGCATAATCATAAAGACCCGTTAAAAGATTTAAATGGAAACTTGTCATTACGTAGCAAACTAGTGGCAACACATAAATCTATTGTTGCACAATTTCCCTTTATTAGTCGTATTGCTATTGCATTATATGACCCCGACACAAACATTCTAAAAACCTATATACACAGTAGCGGTGAAGATAACCCTCTCGATCATTACGAATCATCACTAGATAACGCGCCATCACTAAAGGCATTATTGAAGAAAGGTCTTCCGCGTGTAGTAAACAACCTTGTTACCTTTGAAACCGGTGAAAATAAACATACTAAACGTATAGGTCGCCAGGGTTATTCGGCTAGCTATACTCTACCCTTATTTAACGACGGTGTATTTATAGGTTTTTTATTTTTCAATTCATACGAACAGGATGTATTTACGGAAAACGCATTACAACAAATTGATGTTTATGCTCACATGATATCCCTGATGGTTATTAATGAAATAACCGCCATACAAACACTCTCCGCAGCGATTAAAACAACCAATAAATTAACACATATAAGAGACCCGGAAACAGGTAGCCATCTGGATAGAATGTCTCGCTATAGTCGTTTAATTGCTAAATCATTAGCTGATGAATATAAATTAGATGATCGCTACATCGAGCATATTTTTATGTTCTCGCCATTACACGATATTGGGAAAATTGGTATTCCAGATAACATACTATTAAAGCCTGGCAAACTAAATACATCTGAAAAAAGCATTATGAATACCCACGTCACTAAAGGCCGTGAAATTATTGATGACTTACTCGACAATTTTGGTTTAAGCAATATTGATCACAAGGACATGTTGCGCAACATCGCCGAGCATCACCACGAGGCAGTCAATGGCAACGGCTATCCCTCAGGACAAAAAGGTGATGAAATTCCACTAGAAGCGCGTATCGTTGCAGTAGCTGATGTATTTGATGCACTTACTAGTGAAAGGCCTTATAAAAAAGCCTGGAGCAATGAAGAGGCGATAAAAAAACTGAATGAACTTGCCGGTGAGTTGCTTGATATAAATTGCGTAAATGCATTGCTCAGCAATATGCCGGAAATTGAAAAAATACAAAAACAGTTTAATGAAAACATTTATTGTTAAACCAGCTATCTAATATGACATCGTATTCAAACCAGGTATCAATTATGCTTGATTTACAGCAATAACATTCTCTTCGGTAAAGCCTACCATCAAGCTTTAAATATCAGATGTTACCCATCTATGAAATCACAAACCAGCCATACAGATGCAGAAAAAACACCGAGGCCATTGAGCAAGAAGACAGAAAATCTGCAAAGTTACCGCATAATATTTTCATGCTGAATTTAGCGCTCGTGTATTTATTGATGACACCCCGGTTATTGCTTTAGAGATTGGTATTGTCGGAATCTTGTTATTAATTGCATATGGTGTAACAGCAGGTTTGATGGGTATTGGTTCATTACTCACCCTGGCAAGCCCAGACCCTAACATACAGGACATTCTACAAAGAATGTATTTATACGCATTGCAGTAATGCCACCTTACTCATGGTAATGATTTGTTTTTATCTTGAATCCAGTGCAATTAATCTGCCGACTAAAGGCCTGTAAATATAGATTAATATCTCAGTTCTAGAGCAATCCCATAACTCTTAACTCTTTTATAATAATCAACCAAATCACTATTATAGCCAGTCTGCATCCAGATCATAATCGGTAAATTATTATAGTTGACGGTATGTTCCAGACGCACAGTACTATTTTCAAAGGCATCCTTATATCCCGTCGTATAAATCAAAGCAAGTTTTATTCCCTTAATAACGGCACCATAATCTGTATCGTTTTGTAATATGAAAGACAGACCATCATATCGATCACGTGTATATTTATCGTTTAAGCGATAGCACTCAGATATCCAATCTGTTTTTTCCTTATCATCTATGCATTGTGGCCCATATATTTCCCAGGGATTAAAATCTTCAATATCACCTTGCAGAAGTCCATTGTTCAGAAAGTAACGAAACTTTACATAGGTGGATAGTGTTTTCCCATAAAAAAAGTTACCCTTTTCCTGCTTTTCAAAAAAATAAAGACCTAAAGCATTTCGCGTTGTATACGTGAAACCAATATAGTCCCAACCACGAGAAATATAATCCCTCGCATTTTCAACATCATCGCCTGATTTAGGATCTTCAATACTACTAATCTCTAATTTTTTAACACTATATGTATCCCAACTACCAATGCTCTGCCCATTCGATTCGTGACCATAAACAATATCAAAATATTGATGCCTATCACGTAACCACCAGCGTCCAAATAACTCAGGGTTGTATCTTTTGGCAATAACTGGTGATGATTTTCTATCAAAAACATATTGCCCCCAGGCACCCGTAAATGCGAAAGACCAAAATGGAATAATACCCCGGTTATTACTGTCTTTATACAGACCATCATGACCAAGAGGATATTTTAGAGAAAGCTTAATATCAAGAAACCACCCTTCACCGTTGTCTTTACGAAACCCCAATATAGTAGGTTCATAGGGTCGCAATAAAGCCATGTCATCATAATTATGATCAATCTGAAGATCAGCTTCCTTTACTTCATTGGAAACGGCTATGTCAGTTACTGTATCTTTCTGATTTTCTGCGGCCCAACAATTACTGGCTATAAAAAATATTAAACAGAAAAAAATTCTGCGATTTTCAATCATGGTATTAATTAATTCCGTATTAAGTCGAATGTATTTATTGTCATACTATAAATGACTAAGATCTATGAAATTCAGTATATCGTTAGTGTCGATTATTTGTTTATGCATTTTCAGCTATTTTTTTCTTTAATATGAGTCGGCTTTCCATCAATACTTGTCTGATTTTTATCCAACCAGTAATTATGTAACCCAGATTCACCTTTCTGAGAAGCCCAATTATTGAGTTGTTCACTTTCTTCGACATAATCAAAAAATGGTACTGCCATACCACAAGATATTTGCACAAGATCAACGGTAAGAAGGAATATCTGCCTTGCACCTGGAATGGCTTTAAATAAAGAAAATAATTCACTCCACTCTGAATCATTTTTATGCACTACATCCGCATTCCCATAAAGCCGCAAAATCATTGGCTCACCGTCGTAAGCCGTAAACATTATGGTCATTCGAGAGTTTTCCTGAATATGTGCAGAGGTTTCATTGCCACTTCCAGTGACGTTTAACCAGACGACGCGGTTACTATCAACAATCCTTAAAGAATCCATCCCTTTAGGCGATATATTTACCCTGCCATCCGAGGCTGCAGTGCCTACAAAGAAGATTTTTTGCTGTTCGATAAACTGTTTTAGCTTGTCGCTAATTTGTGTATATTGTTTTGCCATTTATACTATATCCTTTGCGTATTTATGTGAATTAAAGCGGCCAAACGGATATTTAGATAAATTCAGTACACCAGATCTTTATACATAGAATCTTTAAGTATTTTTATAATCTCACACACGGTCATTCTGGAGCAATAATTTCCTTACGTTGCTGACTATATTCTTCATAGCTTTTACCTGGCTGTTTTATGCAATCATCATATTCCGCTGGCGGCATTGTTTTTAGGCACTGATTAACTTGATATTGTTGCGCGCCGTAGTAAGTATTACTTATGCTGCATCCAGACAATATAGCCATGGCAAGAAAGGTAAATGTATATTGAATATTAGTTTTCATTGTTGTCTCCTGGCCTTGAGAAAAATACAAATGGAATGGCTAAAGGACCAAAAATGCTACCCATAACACCCCAGAAAATTGCATTTGCCTTCCTATTCTTTGCTATTAAGTGACAAATAATTGCACTTATAACAAATGTGAAAATCAATACTACAGAAAACATATCCCTTTACCTTATTAATAGACCAATGATTAATGTAACCCTGAGGACGCATATTTAATCAATGCTCAAATCTCGACCCAGTTAAGTCACTATAAATCTAACTAGATTACTTTGACTATTATTCCAGATAAGTTTATTAATACAATATTTAGACTAGTCGTCTGATGAAATGAAATTGATGTTCTCCACCCCTTTCTGATAAGGTACCCACATGAAAAAATCAACTCTGCACTTAGGCACATACGCCATACTTATTTACTCACTGCTTTTATCTGGTTGTGGCATGCAAAGCATTCCTACTGCTCTCAACGAAGTGGACGCTGCATGGTCAGAAGTACTTAACCAGTATAAACGTCGCTCTGATCTGATTCCTAATCTGGTGAATATCGTTAAGGGCTCTGCCGCGCATGAGAAAGAAACATTAACTGCGGTGGTAGAGGCTCGAGCAAAAGCAACCCAAACACAGGTAAGCGCCGGCCAACTAACCCCCGAATCCATGAGTAAGTTTTCTCAGGCACAGGCGGGGTTGAGTTCTGCCCTGTCTCGATTGATGGTAGTCGTCGAGCGTTACCCCGATCTTAAGGCAAACCAGAACTTTCGTGACCTTCAAGTGCAACTTGAAGGTACGGAAAATCGCATTACAGTAGCCAGAAATCGCTATATTCAAAGCATTAAAGAATTTAACAATCTGGTAACAGTACCACCTACCTCCTGGTACAACTCCATCTTCCTGAAGCATGAGAAAAAACCTCAGTTCACGGTTGAAAACGAAGCCGCGGTTAAGCAAGCACCGCAAATTAACTTTTAATGTTATTTAGAGCATTACTTCTGCTGAGCTTGCTGGGCGCCTTATTGGCGAACCCGGTATATGCTCTCGATGTGCCTGAACACAGCAGCCCGGTGGTGGACCTTGCCGGGGTATTAAGTCGCTCCGATCAGGCAAAAATCGCCGCCAGCCTGTTACAGTTCCAGCAAACATACGGGCCTCAACTTCAAGTTCTTGTCATACCCTCGTTGGAAGATGAAACCATAGAAGGCTATTCCATTAAGGTCGTCGATAAATGGAAGCTCGGTGCTAAGGGTAAAGATAACGGCGTGCTCCTGCTAGTCGCTACAGAAAGCCGTAAAGTACGTATAGAAGTGGGCCGTGGACTTGAAGGTGATCTTCCCGATATAACTGCCGGACGCATTATTCGCAGCGGTATTATTCCCTTTTTCAAACAGGGACAAACCGGCGCCGGCATACTGGTTGGCCTTGGGATGATTGCCGAGAGTGTTGGCGGCAAATTAGAAAATGTACCCGCGCCACGCTTGCGTAAAGAAAAACGCAGCACGGGTAGCCTTGGCTATCTGCTGTTTATCGGCCTGTTTTTAATTGGCCCGCTATTCGGGCGAAGAAGACGCGGCGGTGTAGGCAGTGCAGTATTAAGCGCATTACTCATGGGGGCCGCCATGAGTGGCGGTCGCCATGGTGGTGGTGGTGGTGGTGGTTTTGGTGGAGGCGGCTTTGGCGGCGGTGGCGGCGGCGGTTTTTCCGGCGGCGGCGCAAGCGGAAGCTGGTAGGAGAAGGATTTAGATGATTGAAATCACACAAGCCGAACGCGACAAGGTTTCACAGGCCGTACTCGAAGCTGAAAAGCACACTACGGGTGAAATTGTGCCAATGATCGTTGCGCAAAGCGATGATTATTCCGGCGCGCGCTGGCGACTAGCCGTAACCGGTGCTTTATTCTCTGGCTTTCTCGCCTACTTCTTCCTCCCTGATCATGATCCAGTGTGGATACTGTATGCGCAAATTCCAGGCCTCTATATCGGTTACGCCCTGGGTAATATTGGTGCGATTTTACGGCCCTTTATGCTCGAAGCAAAAATTGATGAAGAAGTAAACCAACGTGCGCTACAGGCATTTTACGATTATAACTTACACCTCACCAAAGATCATACGGCGATTCTTATCATGGTCTCCCTCCTTGAGCACCGCGTAGAAATTCTCGCTGACGCAGGTATCAACTCAAAAGTGTCTAAAGATACCTGGCAGGCAATCGTCAGTGACATGATCGCTTGCATTAAAACAAATGATCTTAGTGAAGGAATCTGTGTTGCAGTTCGTGAGTGCGGTGACATCCTCGCAAAAGACTTCCCCGGAACTCATGACAATCCTGATGAAGTGAGTAACAAACTGATTGTTGAAGATTAAAATCGAAACGTAATTTAACGTGTAGAGATTCGATTAAGTGTGCGATGACTTAGTTAACAAATGATAGTTATCACCGCCCCCCCCTAAACTATCTGATATAAACTAATTTGTGTACGAAACTATAAGTTGGCAGCTTTGGATATTTTATGGTTAAAGGAAAGCATAACTTGTCAGCAGTATCCGGTAAGCAGATGTTTTAAATAACAAGCAATAACATCTGCCTTCATTAGCGGACTATTGTGCTATTAGTTTTCAAAGTGACCTACCATAAAACGATCATTTTATAATACCAACCTGACATTTTGGCAGTGCTGAAAGCAGACGTTTAGCGGTGTTGGAGTCGGCTGTTTTCGACTCCGATACCTAACAGGATAAGATCAATAAGTTGGAAAATATTGACTCCGACCTCTAAATATTGCAGCTCAGATAGGAAATTATTTAACTTCAGGGTGTCGCTGAGAAAAAGGTATCGCAGTGATTAAACTATAATCCCTGCAATATCTTTAACTACGAGTTAGACCTTCTTAATAGTGCCAATTATAAATAACAAAATAACAGCACCAATAGTGGCCATAACGATAGAGCCTAATAAACCGCCTGTTGTAATGCCGAGCAAGCCGAATACAAAACCACCCACTACTGCACCAACAATTCCTACGATAATATTCCCTACAACACCAAACCCACTTCCCTTAACAATGTTGCCGGCAAGCCATCCAATCAGCGCGCCAACGGCTAAAAATATTAATAAGCTAATAATGTCCATAAATTCTCCAGTGTTAACGTTTAGTAAATAGGTAGCTACCGACAACAAAACTGATGGCGCCAGCAATATATAAACTCATCACCTTATCTGTATCCGAACCCGTAACTGCCTGCGTCAATTGTGACCCAACAGAAGATGATAATTGATACCCCCATATTGCAAGACCACATCCTAAAACGACCAGCACAATAGCAATAATTTTCATTGTAACGCCTCTATCTTTTGCCATGATAAAACTCAGTGTTTGAAACACATGTTGTTAGGCCAGTTTATTCTTTTCGTCTAAGTTCTGTTTCAGACTTTTCCCAGGCGTCCTCTAAGTCCTTATATGCATCTGAGAAACCCTTTTTCATATGACCCCAGGCATCGACTGAACTGGTTTTCATGCTGCCATACCATTCGGCAACTTGATTGCGTTGCTTGCGAAGTGCCCTGAGGTTCTCACGGGTTTCTTTGCGTGCGGCCTGGTTCATTTTGTCCCAGTTTTTATCAATTCTCGCTTCCAGTTCGTTGATACGTTTATCTAATTTACTCAGACCCTCCTTTGCCTTGTTTGTAGCCTCATCTCGTTTATCAGCTGAATATGCCCCGATGGTCTTCAGTAAAACCCGAGTTTCTTTCTTAACCTCTTCTATTGGAGTGTTAACGTTTTCCGTTTCGGCATAGCAGAATTGAGTAGCACTAAGCATGCTAATCAACATCAGTGCGCAGATACCTGTTTTCATTTGTAGCCTCCATAATTGTTGGTTGCGATTGATCAAATATAATTTTTACTTAAATCTCAAAGCAGCTAACTTCAATGCATTACCGAGAGAATCCCGTGCACTATCAATACCTACTTTAAGATCCTCCCAGACACCGTCACCAGCCTGCTTAAGTTCGCTAAGTTTATGCGCGGCCGCTTCCTGCAGTGCATGTAGTTCCTTAATTTTTTTGTAATGTTCAATTTGTGCATCGGCTTTAGCACCGTCGGCCTTTGCCTTGAGTTTGTCGATCTCCGCACTCAACTCATCCGATTGAGCCTGCAATTTCTGTTCGTATGCTTCTTTCATGCTCATGATTTGTCTCACATTTAATAAAAGTGCTGGATGGAAATTTGATACTCCGAATATATCAGATTTGTTGCTGGCAACGCCTATTCGATGATAAATCTTGCGGCTGTGCAAGAGACTATTAACCCATTAGCTAGAATGTAATTATTCAACGTATAGTGTAGTCCATTGACTACATAGAGGCTAAAGCTTGTTTACCCCCATATGGCATATTCACACGTCATGGTAGAGAATATTTATACTATTGACAGCAACAACTGAATCGCAAGAAGCCAGTCAAGTCGCACATCGACTTTACGCTGTTGTTAACAAATCGCCAATGCCTGATAACAGACAATAATCATGTTGTCTGGAGTGACTCAATTAAAACCTTAAACTTACACCGCAAATTGATTATTAATCTATGCAGACAAAGCCTTATATGAATAATAAAATAATGACAGTTAACACTCACCCATCTCAGCGAAATAGTAGCCACATGGCAATGCTTTCAATACATTCTCCAGGCGAGAAAAATGACGCAGAAATAGACGGTATGCTATTGGCCATTCAAGTTGAATTTATTGATGCAGTTGTATTAATGATGCAATTACTACTATTTCTTCACCGTAATATGGTGTTTAATAGCAGTTTATATTCAATTTTAGTGGCTTCTGTAAGTAATGAGCTTAATGATAAATCCATGGCTATTTGGACCTTGTTGTGATCAATAGCCGCTCAGATGTGTATGTACCCGTTTATTGTAGTAATCAGGTTTAGTATGAGATGAGATCCGTCATTATTCTGCGTGTGCTTGGCCTTTTCCTTATCCTCTTTAGCACTGCCCTAATACCACCCTTTGCCCTGTCATTGTTCTATCATGATCATGAGACCGGCCACTTCTCAGAAGTTTTTATTATTACAATCACACTCGGCCTGCTGCTCTGGCTACCTACTCGGGCAAGCAAAATTGATCTGCGCCGCCGTGAAGGTTTTATCATCGTGGCTCTGTTCTGGGTGGTAATGAGCCTGTTAAGCTCGCTGCCGTTTTATCTAGGTCACTTTCTGGGCTTCACCGATGCCGTTTTTGAAGCGGCATCAGCGTTTACCACCACCGGTGCAACTGTCATAACGGGGCTGGATTTATTACCTCGTTCACTCCTGTTTTATCGACAAGAATTACAATGGCTGGGAGGCATGGGCATTATTGTACTTGCCGTGGCTATTTTACCGGTATTAGGAATCGGTGGGATGGCCTTGTACAAGGCAGAAACTCCGGGACCCATGAAGGATGAGAAACTAACGCCACGTATCACGCAAAGTGCGAGAACTTTCTGGGGCATCTACATGGGGCTGACCGTTGCCTGTGGTCTGGGCTACTGGCTGGCAGGAATGTCCCCTTTTGATGCCATTGCACACAGTATGTCCACTGTTTCAACGGGTGGCTTTTCTACCCATGATGCATCCATGGGATATTTTGACAGCGTCAAAATTGAAGCAGTCGCTGATCTGTTTATGTTATTGGGCGGAATCAATTTCAGTATTCACTTTATAGTCTGGCGAGACCGCAGCCTACGCAATTACTTTAAAGATACGGAAGTGATTGTATATTTCAGCATTGTATTAGTGATAAGCCTGTTAATTGCACTAGTGCTCTATGTTACGCATGTTTATAGTGGCTTTGATGCCGTGCGGCACAGTATTTTTCAGGTCATATCGATTTTAACCAGCACCGGTTTTAGTCATCAGAATTTTTCTGCCTGGCCTTATTTCATCCCCGTATTATTGTTTTATATCAGCTTTATCGGTGGCTGTGCTAGCTCCACCGCAGGTGGCATGAAAGTAATAAGAATAATTTTATTGTTCAAGCAAGGCATAGAAAATATGCGTAAGCTTATTCATCCCCGTCTGGTCAGCTGTATTAAAATCAATAATAGAGTCATTCCCGAACGCAATAAGGATGCAGTATGGGGATTTTTTGCCCTGTATATAATTACATTTGTGTTTTATATGTTGATGCTCATGGCTGATGGCATGGATCAGGTAACGGCATTTTCTGCCGTTGCCACTACCTTAAATAATACCGGCCCTGGGCTGGGAGAAATCAGCACAAATTTCCAGAGTGTCGATGTATTTGGAAAATGGCTACTCACGACCGCTATGCTGATGGGGCGTTTAGAAATTTTTACCGTATTGGTGTTATTAACACCTGAATACTGGCGACGATAAAAATACAGATCGTGGCAGCGCTACACTTTTAACTCTAAAATTAAATCATAAGCCCGCATTTATTTTCGTGAAGTATAATTCATTGTAGGTTTCTTGTTGTAATAATCGCTTGCACTAACTATGTGTTTGTCAGGTAGTATAATTTGTCGACACTTTTAACTTTATGTCGAACGGACAAATGAACTCTTGTGCCTGCAAGGCTAATCAACTACTGTATTTGATTAGCTATATTACTTACTAAGAGCGGTGAATCATTATGTCAATATTAAAACAATCGGGTATATGGGTAACTATTCTGAGTCTTTTGTTTGCGTTCATATCACCTTCTCAGGCGGCAATGATAGACAATTCTGAGGCGATCACAGAATCAAACCGAGCACAGCTTGTCAGTCTGCTAGAACGTGAAGATGTTCAGGCGCAGATGGTGGCAATGGGCGTTGATCCTGATGCGTCACTGGCGCGCGTCGATCAAATGACAAATCAGGAAGTTACACAGCTCAATGGCCAGATCAACCAGCTGATTGCCGGTGCTGGTGTCAGTACAGTTGAGCTTCTTTTGATCATAATTCTAGTTGTTCTGATCTTGTAGCAAAGAAAATTGATTCCTGAAATATTAGTGGAATCTGTAATCTAAAACGATATATTAAAAAGGACCCAATCGGGTCCTTTTTAATAGTGCTTTCGAAAAATCCTGTTTTAAATACTCTCGTCAAATTCATTTATGACTTCTGCCATGGCAAGTTTAATTGCCTTTTGAAGAACCGACTTATCAATAAATACAGTTTCCTGAGTGGTAATATTACGCGTCTCCCACCTGTCACCTGCATCAGATACAACTTGCAAAAGCATACCTGAAATCTGAATTCTTTTACCGATCAATTGTTGCATAATGACATACCAAAATATCCGATCACACGAGGCTACTCTTTGCACATTTAGCACTGACAATAAAATCAACTGTGGATGATTCTAAATATAATTTATAAAAGTGTACTTTTCTTTGCTTCATACTGTTCTTTTGTAATAACACCTTTCTCGTAGAGCGCATGAAGTTTTTCGAGTTGATCTATATCACTAGGCACACTCCCAGATTTTGAAAAAGACACACTGGATACTTCCACGCCTAATTTTTCATTTTCTTCAACAACCATTATATAGGTAAAATACGCATCCAGCGCCCACCAGATAAACCACACAACAAGTAACACATAACCAATAACGAAAATAAAAGTGGCCCAACCAATTACCACCAATAGTAGTTGTGCCAATCCTGTTTTGACACGGCCTAAATAAAATCGATGAATACCAGCCCAACCCAAAAACCACCACAATAGATAGGCCACAAGAATATTTTTACCATCCATGTTTACTTTTATAGTGACATTATCTTCAGCCATATATACTCCTGAGGTTTAATAAAACAAAAACGTCTAGCTAAAGGTAATAATTCTTTCAGAATAAAGCAAATGAATTAAGTAAAGAGTAGAGTGAAAGGCTGGTGACAGCTGTGAATAATAATGCCCGGTGTCGAGCAATTAGGTGAAATTAGATTTTCATATGCCACATACTTGAAAAGCCGAAGTGTTGTGCACGTCCTCCTGAATATCGGAGTCAATCCCGGTCAGGAAAGCTCCGATATAAACATTGAGTTACCGGGAACTGTTAAGAATCATCTTGTTCAAAACGTTTTTCTTTCATCTTATCAAACTTCTCAAGTTGCTCAGGTGTTAGCTGCTTACGAATTTGATGCATACTTTGCATACGCTGCACGGTCATATCCGCCATGATTTTAGATTTTTCATCAGCCAGTTTACGCACCTTGCTAATATCTAAAGTTTCAGCACTCGCCTGTTCCCGCAATGCTTTACGAATTTCATGCATTTTATCGCGTTGCGCCTGCATTTGATCTCGTGATTCATTTTTAATGTCACGAATAGCCTCACGTTGTTCTTTGCTCAAGTCGAGTTCTTTCATTACGTGCATCATCTTATCACCTCGATGCCCATCCCCATGTTCGCCCTTATGATCACTACAGGCATGTGCTACGCCTGCACCGGCAACACCCAGACTACCCACCAATATACTTGCTAAAATTAAGCTACGTTTTTTCATGTGTTTCTCCGAATTAATATAGTGAAGTAACAGCTATTGCTGCCTTGATTGAGATTATGCATAAAACGACTGCAAATTTGGGTCAGAAGTCAGTAAAGCTATGTAAAGATGTGTAAAGACATCAGAACAACGAGTGAATTTATGCCAAAATTAAGTTTATCGAATTACACTTCACAGGCCTATGACACAGATACTTATCATTGACGATGATACCGAGCTTTCATCCATGTTAGGTGAATACCTGACAGCTGAAGACCTGAGTATTGAATATGCCTATGATGGTAAGCAGGGCTTACAAAAGACCCTTGCTGGACACTATGACGCCGTAGTACTCGATGTAATGATGCCCGAGCTAGATGGCTTTGAGGTTTTACGGCGTATTCGAAGTCAATCCAGTGTGCCAGTGATAATGCTCACAGCCAAAGGCGATGACATTGATCGCATTGTCGGCCTGGAAATAGGCGCTGACGATTATTTATCCAAGCCATTTAATCCACGTGAATTACTCGCTCGCTTACGCGCCGTATTACGTCGCACGCAGAATAACACTCAACATGATCTGCCAGAGCAGGTACAACATATTGGTCCGCTACAAATCAATCCATCATCGCGCACAGCACTCATACGCGGAGAGACTATTGATTTAACCAGCACCGAATTCAATCTACTACATAGCCTGATGAAACAGGCCGGTAAAATAGTCAGCAAAGAAAGTCTGTCTACACAGGGTCTGGGACGAACACTGGAAAAGTACGATCGCAGTATCGATATGCACATGAGTAATCTGCGCAAAAAAATGGCGCAATATGACCTGGGCTCAATGATTGTGACGGTGCGTGGTCAGGGCTATCAGTTGTCGGACGAGGCATAACATGGGTCGATTATTCTGGAAAATATTCCTCAGTTTATGGCTAACATTATTAGTCACCGGCATTATTGTGGGCGGGCTGGTCTGGCAACACAATCAACAACGTATAGAACAACTCGAAGTCATCGCCGATAATCCCCGAGCAGATGTCGGCGTAAACGCCTATGCCAGTATTCTTCGTAAACAGGGCCGTAAAGCATTAGAAGAAGTCATTGAACGACGCATTAACGAACATCGTCGTGCCTTACCCATAATGATTGTTAACCAGCAAGGCATCGACCTTCTTGGCAGACCCGTGCCGCGCTTTATGCTAGATAAAGCCCGCGTAGCAGTAAACGATCCACAACAGTCGGCGATTCAGCAGGTAAGCACACCCGAAGGCGAAAGCTTTTTATTATTTGTGCCACATCGTGATCTTCGCAGGTTGCAGCATGAAAACAGTTTTCCTAAACACCTTCCATTAATACCATTACTAACTGTGTTGCTTGGCAGTTTGTTTTTCAGTGCAGGTCTTGCCTGGTATATCACGCGCCCTATTCGCCATTTACGCAAAGCGACAAATCAGTTTGCCGAAGGAAAGCTCGACACGCGTGTGATGAATAACATTGGTCATCGCAAAGATGAAATCGCAGACCTGGCCAGAGACTTCGACCATATGGCCGAGCAGGTACAAAAATTAGTGACTACGCAAAAACGTTTATTAAATGATGTGTCGCACGAATTACGTTCGCCACTGGCGCGCTTACAGGTAGCGGTTGAAACAATACGCCAGCAACCTGAAAAAACCGACGAGTTAATACAACGTATCGAAAAGGAAAGCCAGCGACTGGATGAACTCGTCGGTGAGCTGCTAACACTCTCGCGTCTGGAAGCTGATGTTTATAATAATGAAGATGATTATTTTGACATAAATGGTTTAGTTACTTCCATCTCGGATGATGCTCGCTTTGAGGCAAAGAGCCAGAACAAACAGGTGGTTTTTAATAGTACAAATGAAATTTTAATGAATGGCAGTATCGAACTGTTACGCAGAGCAATAGAAAATGTTATTCGCAATGCAATCTATTACACAGCAGAACAGTCTCAGATAAGCATTTCTATCAACAGTGAAAACGCTTATGTCACTATCATCGTTTGTGATAGTGGCAATGGTGTTAGTAAAGAAAAACTGACAGAACTATTTCAACCATTCGTGCGCATCAATGACGGCAATCAAAATATTAAAATACCCGGTTATGGATTAGGCCTCGCGATTGCAAGACGCGCCATTGAGATACATAAGGGTTCTATTAAGGCATACAACCATCGAGATGGCGGATTATGTATTGAAATGCGCTTACCAGTTTAAATTGAAAGGTAGTTACTCAATGAGGTAACACATAGAAGTAAATAGATACAAAGTGAGCAAAGCTACCTAGCAAAACGAACAGGTGAAAAATCGCATGATTAAGGGGTATTTTTTTAATCGCATATAAAACCGCCCCAACGGTATAAGATATTCCGCCAGCCGCCAGCCAGAAAAATCCATCGTCAGATAAGCTATCCATTAATGGCTTTATAAAGAAAACGATCATCCATCCCATAAACACATACATCAGGGTGGAGATTAAAGAATATTTGCCGGTAAAGAATAATTTTAAAATCACACCTGCCGTAGCTATGCCCCACGACAAGGCAAAAACAATCCATCCCAGTTCACCTTTAAGCGTAACAAGTGAAAATGGCGTATACGTACCGGCGATAAGCACGTAAATGGATGCATGATCGAAAACCCTCAGCCGGCTTCTTAACTCGGGACTTTTTGCGCTATGATAAAGTGTCGATGCCGCATATAAAACAATCAGGCTAATGCCATAAATTGTAAAACTAATAATACCTAAAGCACTTCCATTTGAAGATGCATGCATAATTAAAAGCACAAGCGCAACAATACTTAAAATAAAGCCAAAGGCATGAGAGAAAATATTAATCCTCTCTTCCATTGGTGAATAGTATTTTACTTTCTGGTGTTCTGTCATTGGAGCATTTCTAGTTATTTATAAGGCTGTATTCTATAACTTTTTTCAAGCTAATAATGTATCATTCAGAATGCCGATTTTCTGTAATAGGCGAAATTTTTACATAGGCTCAATCGAGTCTGAACAAAATTATTTTTCGCACATAATTTTCCATCACCAGGGATAAAAGAAAAACACCGCAAGTTCAGTTCCCTCATCACCCTTAGCAAAATCAGCACGATACACACTACCAGAGGCAGTGACTAATCTTAAGCCAACACCCACACTCGTTCTATATTCATCCCACACGTCACCAGCTGTTTCTGCTACTGAGCCAGCCTCTGCAAAAAAGGCAATCTGTTTGCCGGTACGTACATCTTTCCAGAACAAATAATTAAATGGTGTATTTTCATCAACCATATTCCAGCGATACTCCGCACCGATAAATGCCATGTGCCCACCCTGAAACCGACCATCCGGATAAGAACGTAGACGATTCAATCCACCCAGTGAGGTGGCTGTACCATTTGTACGAGCATCTATTGTGCTTTTAATGAGTTGCTGTTCTACCTGTAAACATTGCGGATCTGTACCACACTGTAAATTTAGCTCACTCTGAATAACGGCAGTATCTGTATTGCCGATACTTTTTACATGCGCATCAGATTGATAAAAATTTGCAACTAATACATCATTTTCTGAGAAAGGAATATAAAACAGGGCATTGTAATCTAGCCTGTAATAATCTGGATCTGTATCCGATTTAGAAGGAGCATCGGCATAGGTCAGCTCAAAACGTACACCACGTTTCGGGTCAAGGTAATCATCTGTGAAATCAAGGCTAAAACCTAGCGATGTATTCGACTCAGATGATGTGTATGACTCCGACAGTTGCTGAATTATGGCTCCATCACTTTCCCTGATGGCATCAAGTGCAAAATTGGCATCACGATAAGATACAAAGAAATTCAGTCTTCTATCCATTGAGGTATGCTTTAGCTGAATAACATTTTCATCAGCTCGGGTGATATCCAGCAAGTTGTAATCACTAGCGCCATTCATACCACGGATGTCGTAATTATTCACAACCGCGCGATTAATATTCTGCAGTTGAACCTGTAGCAATAGTTGCTTATCAATCAACGGAATTTCGTCGCTGTGTATGACCGTACCGGTGGCATCACCGACTATACCAATGATGGCCACATCGGCTGTTGTTTCACCCAGATTGGCCATATTAGCGATTAAAAAAAAGCCCTCGCCAATGCCGGGGTAGCTATAAGGTAATGGCACAAATAAATGCGCGGATTCATTAGGAAACTGGTTTTTTCGCCTCTCGGGCATCCATTCAAAATCCATTGAAAATGCAGGCGCACTGAATGCCATACAACAAATAAAGGAAATAGTTTTTTTCATTTAACTCACCTGTAACAATTTAGTTCCATTAAATGCTGTTAGGATTCTCTGTTATCACACCGACTCCTTAAATTTACCTCATTTGTTTCATTGAAACTATATTAGTAACGACTGGGACCCCAGTTATTTTTTTACATTTTCTTCTTTTCGCTTTAAACACCGGCCTCTTGGTTCATCTCCCTCATGCAGCACAATGTCGGAATGCAGGAACTGTGCGGCCTCTGCAGAATCCGTTACTTTGGTAGCACTGCGTTGCAACATTTCTGTTTCAAATTCAGTTAACACACTTTTTCTCACGCCAGCTTCCCTCCATTGAGATAAGGGGCGACAGTTTTTTGTAATCGCCCGAGCCAGCGCCAGTGCATCCAGCAGAGCCTGATTCGCACCCTGCCCTTTGAATGGACTCATAGGGTGAGCCGCATCGCCGATCAGGGTCACATGAGCGCCTTGCTGCAACATTTCTGCCTCGAGTAGTGCTCGGTCATACACCGGATAACCAGAAACCTGGGCCAGCTGCGTCGCCGCTAAAATCTGCGGAATGGGATCGTGCCACTGGCATCGTCGAATCGCCTCTTCCCTGAGTGCCTGAGCGCCCTGAGCACTCAAGGCCTTGGCGTCCTGTTCGGGCATGGGGAAGCTAAGCTGCCACATCACCGAGTCTGCCGCATAAGGCATTATGTAAATCCGTTCATGGCCATTGGCGGTTTGGAAAACCGTGGCCGAGTCCAGCAAAGATCGATCAACAGCTTGGATATCTTTTAAAGGACAAATCCCCAAAATTACAATACAGCCCAGGTAACATAATGGGGAGGCAGCCTCACCAATCAGCAAGCTGCGCACCGCACTACGAATTCCATCCGCCCCCACCACCAGATCCGCATGGGCGCGCTTCATCTCACCCTCTACCTGAAAGCTCAAATCCACACCTTCATCCACACCCTCACTCTCTTTAAAATCCACCAACTGGTACCCCCAATGCACAGCATCATGGCCACCTAGTTGTTCAAGCAGAGCCAGGCGTAATGCCTGTCTGGCTATATGCACATTCGTGCGCTTCGCTGAGGTTTTCGCATCTAACAGCCCCAACTTTCTGACGCCCCAATCAGCAATCACTTTTCCCTCGGTGGTATGAACCACATGCCGGGTTGAAATCACACCCTCTTCCAAGGAAAAAATCCCCAATCCCTGAATTGCTCTACTCGCCTGTTGCAGAGTCAGCCCATAGCCCTGAGATCGAGCATCGAAGCCACTGTCACGTTCATATAGAGTGAAGGGAATTCCACGGTGTAAACAGGCCACGGCAAGTGCCACCCCGCCTATTCCAGCCCCAATGATGGCTAGGTGCGGATAGTTTTCTTTATCTGCTACAGGAAGCAGTGCAGAATGAACCAGTCCAGACCCTTTACAGTACGAACATGAATCGAGGTGGCCCTTAGGTCGAACTGGCGCCGTGCCTTCTCTGTTTGTTTTTTCAAACCGATCCAGCTCCCTCTGGTAGCGGAGTCTCACTTTCTTAAGCAGCCGCTTACTTTTTTTGCCGCGCCCCTGGCATTTCGAACAAATAGTCCAGTGATCCTGTGTATTTTTCACCGTTGCCACTGATCTTTATTTAACAAACTATGGGTTCTCTTCAATAAAAAAATTTCAGCCAATACGAATGACATTGAGGCTGATGTTAAAGGTGAGATTATACTTTGTTTACGCTTAACCCACTATTAATCACTAGAAAAAGTGTTGCAGGGATTAAATGATGACATGAATCAATACACAGACCATTGCTTGATGCAGCATCTAGTCGCCAGGTGTATTATTTGAATATAAGCAGTTATATATTATTGATTTCTATCCCAGACCCTGGAAACAAAATATGAGCAAAGAACAAGATAAATCAGTTTCACCCCCTGCAAAAGACGAACCTCCCAAAGATCACGAGGTAAAGCAGATTGATGCTGAAGTCAGGCAAAATAAAAAACTTAAAAACAAAGCGTATAAGAAATACCAGCAAGAAGAAGAGCTCAAACCTTTTCAGGCAGAACTGATCAGAATGCAACAATATCTGGAGCAGAATAAAAAGCGCATGATCATTCTGTTTGAAGGTCGGGACGCAGCAGGTAAAGGTGGCACTATTCGTCGTGTAACACGTTATATGAATGAAAAACATTATCGTGTCGTTGCTTTAGGAAAACCAACTGAAAACGAGAAAACCGAATGGTTTTTCCAGAAATACGTACGCCAGTTTCCGCGAGGTGGTGAAGTCGTTTTATTTGATCGAAGCTGGTACAACCGCGCGATGGTTGAACCCGTATTTGGTTTTTGTAGTGATGAAGAATACAAAAATTTCATTCGTGGTGTTGGTGGTTTTGAGAAAGATCTAATACGACAGGGCACTACCCTTGTTAAGCTCTATTTCAGTGTCACGCAGGAAGAACAGGCACGCAGATTCGAGCGCAGGAAGACAGATCCTCTAAGACAATGGAAATTAAGTGAAGTTGATGTACAGGCTCAGGAACGCTGGGATGATTTTACCAATGTGAAATATCAGATGTTGAAAAACACACATACCACACATGCCCCCTGGAAAATTATTCGCTCCAATGATAAACACCTGGCCCGGCTTAATGCCATGAAGGTAATACTAAACTCGGTTCCCTATGAACGAGGTGATCTAAATCTGGATTTTGTACCCGACCCCAATATTGTTATTTCAGGTTCAAGGGAACTGGAGATGATGGAGGCACAGCGCATCCGCAGTGGAAAATTTAAGGCCTGATTAATTCAGCTTAAGCTGCTTTAGGTATTTACATAACTTATTTCGGTTTGATAAATAATAACCGGTAATTGCCTATTAGACAGGAACCGATTATGGCTAAGGTGAAAAAAATTAAAAAGAAACGTTATGAAGAAGAGTTATTTAAACTTCAACTTGAGTTAGTAAAACTTCAAGCCTGGGTAACCCACATGGGGTTAAAGGTTGTGGTTTTATTTGAAGGTCGTGATGCCGCTGGAAAAGGTGGTGTCATCACCAGAATTACTGAGCACCTTAATCCACGTATCTGTAGGGTGGCAGCACTACCCGCCCCTACGGAGCGCGAAAAGTCACAGTGGTATTTTCAGCGTTATGTCCCGCATCTCCCTGCGGCAGGTGAAATGGTATTATTCGATCGTAGCTGGTACAACCGTGCTGGCGTCGAAAAGGTCATGGGGTTTTGTACAGATGACGAGTATCAGGAGTTCATGCGTTCCTGTCCGGAGTTTGAACGTATGCTGGTACGCTCTGGTATTATTCTCATTAAATACTGGTTTTCAGTTTCAGATGAAGAACAGGAGCAGCGTTTTCAAAGCCGATTAAAAGAGCCGCATAAACGCTGGAAACTAAGTCCAATGGATCTGCAATCGCGTAAACGCTGGGTAGAATATTCAAAGGCAAAAGATCAGATGTTTGCCCATACCGATATTAAACAGGCACCCTGGTATGTAGTTAAATCGGATAACAAAAAACTCGCACGACTTAATTGTATTGCACACCTGTTGAGTTTAATCCCCTACGAAGACCTTACCCCGGAACCGATAGAACTGCCCAAAAGAGAAGAAGGCATAGGCTACGTCAGGCCACCCATATCAGATCAAACCTTTGTACCGGATGTGTATAAATAAAGACATAAAAACACTTCATTTATTTCCAATCTTTTATCTCATAACGCCCGGCTCACCGAGCAAATTATTGATGGCGACTTTTGTGCATGTTTTTGCACAAAAGGTGACAGCGGAGATTTGAGCGATGCTGCCGTTTGTTAGGTGATGACTCAATAAATGTGGTCGGTGAGAGTATTAATGATTATCATTTGACTCCGACCCCTTGAATTAAATCTTTTACTATCAGGCTTTGATTTGTTTTTTCTCGCATGCAAAAATGATGATTATTCTTTATATGTAGCGCATAAACCCAAAAAGCGACATACCCTCTATCATATAGAACCATGTCGTTTTTTC
>Ga0316206_1000629_pt1 | contig 42384 bp, 37 predicted proteins | sample 6monthpyrite_MG_FD_204942 | JGI IMG/M metagenome (GOLD analysis project Ga0316206, IMG submission 204942) | Microbial mat bacterial communities from mineral coupon in-situ incubated in ocean water Damariscotta River, Maine, United States -... | ecosystem: Environmental > Aquatic > Marine >...
TTTTGGCCTTCTTTATTCTCTAACATGTTTAATACCTCTATATTTGAATTTGGTTGCCTGAGTTTTAAATAACTTCTCTCAAGCGTTGAATCTAGTGTACGCAACAATCATCAATAGGTAAATTTGATTGTTTTAATCGCATCGATAGCAATATACTATCGATGCGTGCTTTTAAGTTTATGCTGCAGCCTCATCTATGCCCCTCGCATAGACCCTTACCGGCTGTTTCATGGTCACCAGCTCTTCTGAACTGGTTGGGTGTATCGCCACGACATTGTCGAAATCGGCTTTTGTTGCACCCATCTTGATGGCCACTGAGAAACCCTGCAGCATTTCATCAACACCATCACCAATCAGGTGAAGCCCGACGACCTGTTCATTTTCACCTGCGCAAATTAACTTCATGGCTGTCGTGACCGGCTTATTAGACAGTGCATAACGCATTGGGGTGAATTGAGTCTCATAGATACTGACTTGCTCATGCTGCTCTTGAGCATCTGACTCTGTGAGCCCCATAGTACCAACCGGCGGGTGTGAAAACACCACGCTAGGAATCTGGTTATAGTCAAGTTTGCTGCCCGATTGACCATTAAACAGTCGATCTGCCAGCTTGCGACCTGCCGCCACTGCCACCGGTGTTAACGGTGATTTACCGGTGACATCACCCACAGCATAAATACCGTCAATATTGGTGTTCTGGTAATCATCGACCGCTATAACACCATTTGACTGCATCTCTACACCGACATCATTAAGATTGAGTGACCGGGTATTCGGAGAGCGACCAATCGCCCAGATCACCGCATCAAAACCATCAAGCTTTTCACCATCAGCCGAACAAACAGCAATGCCCTTTTCAGTTTGCTCTAATGCATTGACCTGATAACTCAGTTTCATTTCAATACCCTGATGCTGCATCGACTCTTTCAGTACGTTACTGACCATGTCATCAAATACTGGTAACACCCGGTCTTCCATGGCGATGACGGTAACATCGCTACCTAATGCTTTCATCACGCCGCTAAGCTCTACGCCGATATAACCGGCCCCGATGACAGCAATATTTTTCGGCTGCTGTTCCAGCGCGAAGAATCCATCAGATGTCATGCCTAATTCAGCACCCGGCACTGGCGGCACCATGGGCTGCCCACCGGTGGCGATAACAATGTGTTCCGCTGAATAATAATCACCCTCAACGTCGATGGTGTGGCGACTTCTTGTATCAACGCACTGTGCACTGGTCACAAACCTGGCCTGACCTCTAATCATGGTGATGTTTGAGTCGATAACATAACCATCCCAGTAACGATTGATGTCCGCTACATATTGCTGGCGACCATCCACCAGCGTCTTCCAGTTAACCGACACATCACCTGTCTCGATACCAAAACCCGGCGCGTCATGCAACGCTTCCGCTATATTGGCGGCATACCACATGACTTTTTTTGGCACACAGCCAACATTGACACAGGTACCGCCGAGCTCAGCTGATTCGACAATAGCCACACGTTTTCCGGCCTGAGCCGCTCTTTCTGCTACAGCAAGTCCGCCACTACCACCACCAATGGCAATCAAATCGAAATGCTTATTCATATCTAATACCTTCTCTTATTTAATAGCTAATATCTATCGGCTGGACAATATAATAGCCACAGCCTATCAATAGGTAAAATTAAACATTTAAATCGTTACGATTGATATTGGCTATGAACAATCAACACGAAATCATTAGATATTGACCTATAACATTGAAACAAAAGCAGTTTTGGATGTAACTTAAGAACGAAGAGATAAATATTGGCGGGATTCATGTGTAACAAAGTATTTGTTTTATTAATCAGCATGGCATCAACTGCCGCCCTGGCATTTGATAATGACCTGTCTATTGACCGTCCCAATTTTTTTACTGAAAGTTTTCTCGACCTTAATAAAGCTGAGTTCAACGAATACCTGAATGATCAGTGGTACCAGAGCGAAAATGGCTGGCGTATCAGCAGCCACAGCATGACCAGAAATTTAACTTACATAAATACAGAACTGAAACTTCACCAGGATTTATCAGAGTATGCCGGCATGCGCTTACTGTATGCACAGGAACTTTTTTATGTCGAAAAAGAAAATGAAGCGCTGAATCTGGAATTTGAAGTCAGACCATTGCCTCCAAAGCAAATAACATTTTCCATTTTGGGTAATTTTAATTATGAAAAATCCGGCTCTGATCAGGGTTATGCAATCACCTTAGGAAAAAGAACGGCTAACTTTTTTCGCATTTCTAACACCGCCGTTGATAAATACTACAATTCTAAAATTGATGACAATTCACGCGTCAACAAACCACAACATATACTGGCAATTGAGACAGCTTATCACTGGTCTCCATCTTTACAGGCACGATTGAGCTATAAAGATTTTTCTCCCACCGAGATTCTGTATGATGATCAGGTAACGATTTTTACTCATCAGGGATTTGAATATGATGGCTTTATCAAATACAAATACAATGAAAACAATAGTTACAAGATTCGCTTCAAAGGTTTAGAGCTGGAGAAATCCATCAGTGGTGCAACCGATGAAGGGCAAGAAATAAAATACGATTCAATAGATCTGAAATGGTTAACCCGTCAACAACATGACTATAAATTTAGCTTCGGTCTTCGTTATGATAATTTTACAAATAACATCTATTCGATCACCACATTAAATAGTGTTCTTGATTATCCGTTCAGAACCCGGCAAATATATGCAACCGTTAATCATGCTTATAGCGATCAAAAAGAATGGCATATTGGCCTTTACTCCGGACTGACAAACGAACCCAATAATTTTGGCAGCAGCACCCCGGACCAGAGCCATGTTTATGAGAACAAACTGGACTTTGCCTGGGTCTATCATTCAGTCAATAAAAAATCATCTGTCTATCTGCATATGTCATTAAACCTTGATGACTTTAATGAAGATCCCGGTGATGGCGGTGGCATCACATATCAATCGACATTCTGATTCGCCCGCGCTATAAAGGCGTAATGAATATAAAAAATAAACCTAACTTGCTTGAGATGGTCAACCAGTTGATCAACACCCCGACGGTTAGCTGTGTCTCGCCTGATATCGATATGAGCAATTTACCAGTGATTGAACTGCTGGCTAACTGGTTACAACCACTGGGTTTTAAAACAGAAATTCAATATTTAAACGATAAGAATAAAGCCAACCTGATTGCAACATTAGGTTCTGGCTCTGGCGGTCTTATTTTATCCGGTCATACCGATACAGTTCCCTGCGATGAAAGTCTATGGTCATCCAGCCCGTTTGAGTTAACCGAACGTGACAATCGTTTATACGGCTTAGGCACGTCGGATATGAAATCATTTCTGGCACTGGCAATTGAAGCGGCCACACATTTCGATGCAGAAAAATTTCAGCAACCCTTAATCATTCTGGCCACCGCCGATGAAGAAACCAGCATGGCGGGAGCAAAGGCCATTGCCGAGGCTGGCTACCCAAAGGCCAGGTTTGCAGTGATCGGTGAGCCCACCAGTTTAAAACCAATTCGCGCCCACAAAGGCATGATGATGGAAGCCATTAGACTGACCGGACAATCAGGTCATTCCAGCAACCCGGATTTAGGTCACAATGCGCTTGAAGCCATGCATCAGGTGATTGGCGAATTAATGAAATGGCGGGAAGAATTACAGGCCAAACATAAAAATCCCTTTTTCGATATTCCAGTACCAACGATGAACTTCGGACACATTCATGGTGGCGATAATCCAAACCGAATTTGTGGCAGTTGTGAATTACAAATTGATATCCGCCCGTTACCTGGCATGCAGCTGGATGATTTAAGAGCCGAGTTAAAATCTCGCTTAACTCAGTTATTAAAAAATCAAAAAATAAAACTGGAAACCATTCCATTATTCGAAGGCATTGCCGCGGTTGAAACACCTGCAGAATCCGAACTGGTTAGCATCTGTGAAAAACTAACCGGACACACGGCAAGCTCGGTTGCTTTTGGCACTGAAGCACCCTTTTTTAAACAAATGGGAATCGATGCCGTAGTGATGGGACCGGGCAGTATTGATCAGGCACATCAGCCAGATGAGTTCATTGAGCTATCAAGCATTAACCCGACAGTAGAGATTCTGAAAAAATTAATTGCTAAATTTTGTTTATAAGCGACTTTTACCCGCTCAAAACTTGCCTTGCTGAAATATTATTGAAACAATGCAGGCATAAAATAGAAACTAAAATAAGATGAATAAAATAGTGGAAGACAAACAGATACAATTTGTTAACTGGTTTCGGCAGTCGTCACCTTATATCCATAGCCATCGTAAACGCACTTTTGTGATTTTCTTTGGTGGTGATGTTGTGCAGGGCGAAAACTTTGCTCACTTTATTCATGATATCTCCTTACTCAACAGCCTCGGTGTTCGACTGGTACTGGTGCATGGAGCCCGGCCACAAATCGAAAAACAAATTTCCAGCCTTGGGCTCGAGTCCTCTTATGCTGAAAATTTAAGAATCACAGACACATCAACCCTGCCCGCTGTTGAACAGGCCGTTGGACAGGTGCGCGTTAATATTGAAGCACGTCTTTCCATGGGGCTGATTAACACCCCAATGGCTGGCGCAAGTTTAAGAGTAGTTTCCGGCAACTATGTCACCGCCAGACCTTATGGCGTGCGTAATGGTATTGATTATTTTCATACCGGTGAAGTCAGAAAGATTGATACTCAGGCCATACAGTCTCAGTTAGAACTGGGTAACATCACTTTGTTATCGCCTATTGGTTATTCGCCCAGTGGTGAAGCCTTTAATTTACATGCTGAAGATATTGCCACAGAAGCGGCCATTGCCCTTAAAGCCGACAAACTGATTATGATGACCAATGGCTTTTTAGAAGACAAGCATAATGAACTGATCACCCAGCTTGATATTAAGCAGGCTAAAAAACTTTTATTAAAAGACTGTCTCAATACTGAATTGCAGTCTCATCTGAACAACGTTACTCAGGCTTGTGAACGAGGCGTTAGTCGAGCTCATTTAATCAATCATCAGGTTGATGGTTCATTATTAATCGAACTTTATAGCCGGGATGGTTGTGGAAGTTTAATCAGCGCTGAGCAGTATGAGGGTTTGCGTACTGCATCGATTGATGACGTTGGCGGCATTCTTGAAATCATTCAGCCAATGGAAGAACAAGGGATACTCGCGGAGCGTTCGCGTGAACAACTGGAACTTGAAATAACACAGTTCAGTGTGATTGAACGTGATGGCATGATTATCGCTTGTGCAGCACTTTACCCATACCCTGATGAGAACATGGCAGAGGTTGCCTGTCTGACGGTACATCCGGATTACCGGAAATCCGGGCGCGGTGATATTTTATTGCAACAGCTGGAAAGTCAGGCAAAAAAATTAAACCTGAATCAGCTATTTTTACTGACAACGCATACAGCGCACTGGTTTATGGAGAGAGGCTTTATCGAACAGGATCTTGAAAACCTGCCGGTTAGTAAAAAAGGTTTATATAACCTGCAACGAAACTCTAAAATATTTATTAAAGAACTGGACTGATTATTTTTTAGTTTTTGCCATTAGTTCCAGACCTTTATTTAACATCATGCACATCTGCTGAAAGGCTTTGAATTTTTCCGGCTCCGTCACCTGATTTAAATTATCTGCGTAAATCATGCCCAGTGGCTTAGTTCCATAATAGACAGATGCAATACAAAAACTATCTACCTGAAGCGCTGTTTTTGTATGACCGGAAATTGCTCCCCAGTATTTTTCATAATTAGTTTTATTGAGCCAGAAAACCTGAGGCTTTTTTAATACCAGGCTGAATAAATCTTTTCCGATCAATGCTATATTCAGCTGTTTCAACGACGCCTCACTGCCATCAGTGCCTTTGCTTATTTTTGCTTCGAGCTTTTTCTTGTCGGCTGACACCACAAGAAAGCTGACCCGGTTAAAACCAGCCGCATTGTGCAAACCCAGCACAACCTGCTTAACCAGTTCGTTAAGGCCGGCCTTGTCTTTAACCAGCGTTTTTAACTGCTCAATATTATTTGAAAACTTTTCCTGATCAATAACTGATATTTTTTCTTTCTTTTCGGCAACAGCTTCGTCATTTGGAACAGCTTTCTCAACAACGGCTGGTGCAGCATCGGGCAGGCAATATTGTGTTTCTGAAATTCTTTCGAGGTTTGTATTTAGTAATAATGAAGCAACCGGCCTGTAGCCCGCTTCAAGTTCATCAACAGTCATATCAAGAGCATGTTGATGGATATGTTTGATGGTTTTAATTTCATCTTCGCCGAAGTAATGCATGGCTTTTTGTAAAAAAAACACCATGTCACTGCCATACCAGCCATGCTGACATAGCCGGGCGAGCATGGCAGCCAGGCCTACTGCCGTGCCATTGGTATAGCTATTGTATTCAGTTTCAAAACCAAAACCGGCTACTTCAGGCAGACACCATTTTTCCGCCAGTGCTGCACCAATTTCGCGCTTATGACAACCAAGTACCGTAGTGACTTCTTCAAAGTAATCCTTACACTCACAATACGCCAGATGCTCAATTTTTGACATTGAGTCATCGCCATAACACCAGAGCATTAATTCCGGCAGGCACTGCAATGAGGCCGCAAGGTTTATTTCTTCTGGCTCACGGACATCCCGATCCAGAGCCCATCTCATGGCAAACTGAACACAATACCAGCTTTGTTTCAGACAGCGTTGAACACCTGCCAGGTTTGCTTCGGATAAATTCAGATCTTCGATACAGGTCATCGCCTGTATTTCTTTAAGAAGACGGGAAACACCAAACAGAGAAATAAGGCTGCTGACAGTGGTAATAGGCATCCGCTTTGCTTTCAGACGCTCACTGTTCATTATCCAAAGTAAATTAGCTGCCATGCCGGGGTCAGATAGAATGATAGAGCGGCAGTCAGAAGCTGACTGCTTTTCATCATTCAGGATTTCAAGAGCCTGATCACGACGGTGTTTGAGTATTGGTATGTGTTTATCGGCCAGCTTTTCAAGCCAGCCATTTAGCCCTAATGTCATGACAATTAGTATAGTTGGAAAAAATCGAATTGATGAGCTTACTTTCGATTAATTTTTAGAAAAAAGTTACTTACAACAACGGGCGAGAATCAATGAAAAATATTCATTAGATGGTTCGAAATGATCCATAATTTCTAACTCAGCTGTTGCCAGTAGCTTCTCTATGCCGCCGAGTGAATATTTACGGCTTATTTCTGTCAGAATTTTTTCTCCATCCTGTAAATAAACTGTCTCATCAATCTCTGAAAAATTAATTGTCTGGTCAGCCTTTGAGTGCAGATACATCTCAATCTGAGAATCATTTTCGTTAAAAATTGCCTGATGCTCAAATTGCTCCAGATTAAAATCAGCGCCCATTTCATTATTTAATACTGACAAAACATTCAGATTAAATTCAGCGGTAATCCCCTGCTCATCATTATAAGCAGACTCCAGCACATCAATATCTTTAATACGATCAATACCAAGCAACAAGGTGTCACCACTCATCATGTGTTGACGAACTTCGTTCAAAAAATGAATCGCTTCCTGCTCAGAAAAATTACCAATACTACTGCCCAGAAAAACATAAAGACTATGTCCATCTGGTTTTGGTAAATGGGACAAGCCTGCAGAATAATCACCTTCTAATGGCTGCACATTTAACCAGTCATATTGCACCATCAGCTCATGAGCTGTTTGCGTCAGCATTGGCTCGCAAACATCAAACGGCCAGTATTCAGGGTATTGATTTACATGTTGACAGGCGTCAAACAGGTGTCGGGTTTTGCGACTGGTACCGCTTCCCAGCTCAATGATATGGTGAAGCTTAAGACGGTCAACAATATGCTGACAATATCTGCTCAGTAATTTTGATTCAGTTCTGGTTGGATAATATTCAGGTGTATTACAGATCTGATCAAATAAAACTGATCCGCGATGATCGTAAAAATATTTAGGTGGCAGTGAAAACGGTGGCTGTAATAGATTTGTTCTGACATCTTCTGTCAGGTCTGGTACGTCATAAGCTGCAGGGACTTTGATAGCTGAAACAGATTTTTTTTCAGTGGCGGTCACATCCTGCACCAGATCATGTAAAATCATAGAAAATCCTTCTCTTATCCTTTTATGGAAAGCAGATATATGTGCAGACTAGCAGCCTATCTGGGGCCGGAAACAAGCCTTAAACATATGGTCTTTGATACAAACCATAGCTTGGAAAAACAGGCATGGCAACCCCGTGAGCTGAGAGAAGCAAAATTAAATGCCGACGGATTCGGTATTGGCTGGTATAACGAAAACGCACAAGTCGGTCGTTATCGTCAAACTTTACCAATCTGGTCGGATGCTAATCTGCATGACTTATGTAACAGCCTGCAGCGCTCTCTCTGGCTTTGTTATATTCGCAGTGCAACGCCAGGCCTCGGTACCAGCATTGAAAATACCCAGCCTTTTTATTATCAAAGCTGGCAATATTTACACAATGGTTATATTAATGACTTCCACCAAAGTATCCGCGGAAAAATTCGACAGCTGCTTCATTCCGAGACTGAATCATTAATTCAGGGTTCTACTGATTCTGAATACCTGTTTGCGTTAATACTTCATTTTTTTAATCAATCAAGCAATATGATTACAGCGCTACAGGATACTTTCAATCAGTTGAAAAACTGGCTGGGAAAGGAACGTGCGCTATTAAATGTAATGCTCAGTGATGGTGTGCAAATTATTGCCAGCTCGCATGCTATTAATGGCTTATGCCCCACACTGTACTATGGAAAAGATATCGAAGGCTTTCCCAAACACAGTCAGCTGATTGTATCTGAGAGACTGAATGATGACTCACAGTGGCAGGAAATAAAACCGCATCAGATTATTCGGCTACGCCCCGGTGTGCCGACTGAATTCATAACTATTTAAGGAGTCAGATATTTCTTCTCTCTCAACGCTGATTCGTTACCGTGCAGCGCAAAATAAAGTAAGAAAAGTTATTGAAACGCTTGATGATCATGACTACAGAACTCAATTTCATCATGAACTGAGTCCGTTAGGCTGGCACCTTGGTCACTGTTTATATATTGAAAACTACTGGTTAAGAGAAGTTCTCGACAAAAACAATGAACTAACAAAATCAATGGATGCACTTTACATTCCTGAAAATTGCCCAAAGCCAGAACGCGGTGGAAAACTTCCCAAAAGAGAAGAGCTAATCAAAACCGCGGTTGAGTATCAGGATAACAATGCCCTGATGCTATTAGAAATGGTGTCACCTTATAGTGACCAGAAATTATTTGAAGATGAATACATACAATACTTTATTATTCAGCATTATGCGCAGCATTACGAAACCATGCAGATGGTTTTACAACAACGTGCCCTACAAAAAGACTATTCTGGTTATGTAGTAAAAAACATTCTCACTGCAAAACAAAACATGGTGGGCATTCAGTTAATTAATGGCGACACATATCTGGCAGGTGCTGAGTCAGCTGTCACTTATGACAACGAACGCCCGCGCCATGAAATTAAACTGAACACATTTTCAATTGCAGAAAGACCGGCCAGCAATGCCGAATATCTCGCTTTTATCGAAGATGGCGGCTACCAGCAACAGGCACTCTGGTCAGAAGAAGGCTGGTTATGGCAGCAGGAACACAACGAGAATGCACCAGAACACTGGCAACAGGATAAAAATAAACACTGGTTTGGTATTAATAATGACGGCGCGTTTGATTTGCCACCAGGTCATGCGGTTTATGGCATAAATCATTTTGAAGCAACGGCATTCGCAAAATGGAGTAATGCCCGATTACCTCACGAACATGAATGGGAAATTGCACTAACAGATCATCACCTGCCCAACACAGGCTATGTATGGGAATGGTGTAACAACCTGTTTTATCCATACCCCGGCTTCAAGGCTTTTCCATACGATGAATACTCAAGCCCATGGTTTGAACAACCACATTATGTTTTACGCGGTGCCAGTCACCATACACGCCCTGAAATAAAACGCCCGACTTTCAGGAACTTTTTTGGCCCTGATAAACGCCATATTTTTGCCGGCTGCAGGCTTGCATACGATTAGGCACGCATTATTTACTATAAAGCATTTTTGATTCAGGCAGCGCAAACAGGTATTCTTACGGCGATTGAAACTTGTTGAATCTACTTAATGATCATTCCCCAGTCATATATTGAAAATTCTGTCTCCATTGCTTTAAGCGAAGACGTAGGTACTGGCGATGTTACCGGTTTATTAATCCCCGAAGACGAGGTCAGTATGGCCACCATCATTACGCGGGATAATGCCACGATCTGCGGTATCGACTGGGTCGAAGAGGTCTTTGCCCAGTTAAGCCACGATATTCATATTGAATGGGAAGTCGAAGATGGTGATGAAGCTGAAGCCGGACAAACACTTTGTTCACTCAGCGGTAACTCACGCGCTTTACTGACTGGCGAGCGCTCAGCCCTGAACTTTTTGCAAACCCTATCTGCTACAGCGACAGTCGCCCGCCTCTATGCCAACGAAGTTAAAGGTACAGACTGCAAAGTTCTGGATACCCGAAAAACCATCCCGGGTATGCGAATAGCACAAAAATATGCCGTCAGCTGCGGTGGTTGCCATAATCATCGCATCGGTTTGTTTGATGCCATTCTGATTAAGGAGAATCATATTGAGGCCGCAGGCAGTATCGCCCGTGCCGTTGAAGAGGCACGCTTTAACAGCCCTGATCTGACTATTGAAGTTGAAGTGGAAAACATGGACGAACTACAACAGGCACTGGAGGCTGGCGTGGATCGTATCATGCTCGACAATTTTGCTCCTGATCAAATCCAAAAGGCTATTGAAATTACTGATAAACGTGCAGAACTTGAAGCCTCAGGTGGCATCACACTTGAAAATATACGAGAGTACGCTGAAACAGGTGTCGATTACATATCAATCGGTGCCTTAACCAAAGATATCAACTCCATCGACCTGTCTATGAGATTCGGTTTATTTTAAGTATGTCTGTTTTTCGAATTCCTTTTCGATTTATTTTACTAACTTTGGTGATGCTGGCAGGCATTTTCATGGCTGTTATTTTTCTGCGCAAGACCATGTCACCAAGCGGACTAGCTGCAGGCATTACCCGTTTCTGGCATCAGCAAATCTGCCGAACATTCAACATCGATGTAAGTATTCATGGGAAGCCTCCCAAAGAATCGATGTTACTGGTCGCCAACCACATTTCCTGGTTTGACATTACAGCGATAGGCTCGGTTATTTCAGCACGCTATTTATCAAAATACGAAGTCGTGGGCTGGCCCGTGATTGGCTGGCTGGCAAAAAAAGCCGGCACCTTATTTATTAAACGCGGAACCAGTCAGTCTGCTCTGCACAGCATGGAAAAAATGGCTACTGCATTAGCTGATGGCGACCATGTTGTGCTCTTCCCTGAAGGTACAACAACCGACGGGCATAGTGTACGAAAATTTCATGCCCGATTATTTCAGAGCGCTATCGACAGTAAAAAAATGATTCAACCTGTTGTGATTCGCTACCCACATGAAAAAGGCGTGCACCCGAAAGCACCTTTTGTTGATGATATTACTATTTATGAATCCGCCATTGGGATGCTTGGTGAGCCTCATATGAAGGTGGAGATCCATTTTCTTGAAGCCATCAGCTCAGAAAATAAGTCTCGAGATGAACTTGCTAAGCTGTGTGAGGGTCTTATAAGAGACAAAATAAATTCAACAGACAATAAAACCTAACAATCGTAACCCCCAGGTAATACACATGAAAATTATCTTTTTTATACTGTCAATATTTGCTGCAAACCAACTGTTTGCCGCCTCCATCATGGTTGATACAAGCTGGCTAGCCAGCAACAAGAACAATAAGAACCTGGTTATAGTAGATACCAGCGACCAGACTCAGCACCTTCGTTTCCACATTCCCGGCGCCATTCACATTGACTACAGCGAGATTGTATACAAACGGAAAAAAGATAAAGTGTCTATTCAGGTTCCGAATGATTATTTTATCAAACTACTGGGACAACGTGGTATCGACAGTAACAGCCATGTCGTGATTTACGATGATATGGGTGGACTGAATGCAGGCCGCTTATTTTGGCAGCTCGAACAGATCGGCCACAAAAATATTTCAGTACTTGATGGTGGTCTGGTTAAATGGATACTGGAACACAGAAAAGTAAACAACAAACCTGAAAAAAGGTTACCTACTGTTTACCAAACAGATTTTAAAAATGCTCGTAACAATCTTGCGATACAAACAGAACTCAGCAAAGACAATATTTTATTGATTGATGCTCGCACCAAAGATGAATACATCGGCCACCCAAAATACCCCCGTACGGGTCACGTACCAGGAGCACAGCTATGGGACTGGCAGGAAAATGTTAATTTTGAAAATGCTTTTGTACTTAAAACGACACAGCGCATTACCAAAGAACAAAATAAGATTAACTTGAAAGATAAGAATAAGGAAGTTATCGCTTACTGTCGCTCAGGTCACAGAGCAGCACAAACTTACCTGACATTACGTAACCTGGGGTTTACCAATGTAAAACTCTATGATGGTTCTATGGCCGAATACAGTCAAAACAAAAAAGCACCGTTAGAAAAAGGCTGCAGCAGATGTTAAACACCTATGAAGCAGGCAGAGCACCTGCTTCATAGTTACACATCAAAAACTACTGTTCGGTTTCTGCCTTGCATTTTAGCTTCATACAAAGCCTCATCAGCTTTCTTCACAGCATCTGAGCGCCGGTTATTCTGATCAGGAATAGCCGATGCCACTCCAATACTCACTGTCACCCGGCCTTTATCTGACTGATTGTGTTCTATACCCAGCTTCTGTAAATTGGTATGTATTTGCTGAGCGATTTCGTCACAAGCTTTTTTATTATCATTAACAATTGCGATAAACTCTTCACCACCAACTCTTGCGACAAATTCACTTGACCGGCTAATACAGGATTTGAGCACAGTAGATACTTGCTGCAAACATTTATCACCTTCAGGATGCCCGTAAGAGTCGTTATATTTTTTAAAATAATCAATATCAACAATCATTACGCCGATAATTCTATTATCACGAAAAGCTCTGTTCCATTCTTTTTCATATTGAGTATCAAAATAACGGCGATTGTAAAGCCCTGTTAACGCATCGGTAACCGTCAAATCTTCAAGATTAATGTTTAATTCCGTAATTTCCTTATTACGAATAACAAGTTGCTCATTCAGATTACTTAACATTGAATAACTTTTATTCAGCACACTTCTCATGAAGATGATAATGCCGGCAACTAAAATATAAAGAACCGATGCAGGAAAAATATATGAGTTTAAATTCCGGTCAATTAATTTTCTGTCCTGCAGATCTATAACATGCCAGTGTGTTTCAGGAATAGATACTTTAGAGAGAATATTGTCAGCTTCAAGACTTTCAATTGTCGGGGTTTTTCTTGAATCCTTCAGATTTCGAACACCGGTAGTTTTTATTTCTATCATCCCATCATCACCACTGTCACTAACAATCATCAGCGTGTGCCCATCAGGGCTTGAATGATCCAGTATCTTGGCAACTACATCGAGAGAGAAACTGGCGAAGAAAAGATACCGCCGGTTATTAATTTCCAGAGAACTTATCTCATCATAATGATAAAGCACTGTGCTTGGATGTGTGCGTTTTTCATGGTAATCAACAGCCAGATAGTCTTCCAGATCCACCTTACATATCCGGCCAACAAAATCATTATGTTTAGTAATTAAGCCAACATCCTCACGATATACATTAATTGTAAACAGATCAGGAAGCTGTTTTTTTAGCTTATTATATAGAAAATCAAATTGTTTTTTATTTTCAGGCTGGTTAATTAACTTGATAATTTCTGAGCGGTTATTCTCTACAAAATTATCTAGCGTTCTTTTTTTAGTTTCAATAGCAATGACAATCGCTTCTCTGACATTTTTAACAGCTGTCTCAGAAACGTTTTTATTATTTTGAAGGAAGACGTTATGTTTATCTTGAACGATCCAGATTAATATCAGCAATAAAACCAAGAGCACACCAAAACTAAAGCCATTGATTATATTTTTGTTAATAAAGGACTTATTACTGCCAGGAATCATATTAAGCATTGTTGTTATAATTAAAATATAAGTAAATATAGCAGTAAAACTGAATATATTCATTCCTGATAATTACCACATACTCATATTATCAGTAGGGTTTTGATGTCATTTCTGTGATAAATTGATAGCCAACATATTTACCCATGGGAATATAATGTATCTTGATAATCTTATTTTTCAGCTCAGTGCCATTATCATCGGAGCTGCCGTTCTAGGCACACTATTTCTCTATGCTAAACAGCCGATTATCATTGCTTACATAGCTATTGGAGTAATGATAGGTCCTAGTGGTTACGGTCTGATCAAACACACAGACACTATTGAACAAATTTCACATTTCGGCATTATTCTTCTGTTATTCCTGATCGGGCTTAATCTACAACCCGGAAAATTAATGCGCCTTTTCAGGAAAACATCGCCACTAACATTAAGTACATCCCTTGTTTTTGCACTGACCGCATTTATCTTCGCCATTTTAATCAGCTTTGATTTTAATAATGCGTTAATTTTTGCTGCTGCAATGATGTTTTCCAGCACTGTTATCGGCCTTAAACTGATACCTACAACCACACTGCATCATAAACGTAAGGGTGAAATGATGACCAGTGTGCTACTTATTCAGGATATTCTTGCAATAATAATTATCCTGTTTATCACAGGTGAAAAAGGTGACAGTACTCTAATTACTTTCATTATTCTGATATCCAAATTTATTTTAATCTGGCTACTGGCTTTCATCGGGGTCAAACACATCATGACACCTTTGCTTATGAAATTTGATGTTGTTCAGGAATATACCTTTCTTGCCACCCTGGCCTGGTGCCTGTTGTGGGCCGAGGGTGCTCAGCTGCTAGGACTTTCTTATGAACTAGGGGCATTTGTTGCCGGCTTATCAATTGCATCATGCCGGGCCGCACTGGTTATTGCCGAGCATTTAAAACCGTTACGCGAATTCTTCCTTATTTTGTTCTTTTTTGCCGTCGGCGCTGAACTCAATTTAAATATGGAGTTACACCTGTTACTGGCTGCTATTTTATTCGGCGCATTAATTGTTCCGCTAAAGGCAATCATATTTCAAAAAGCATTCAAACTAACAGGCGAGTCACCTGAACTATCCAAAGAGCTTGGTGTACGTTTATCTCAGTCCAGTGAATTTTCATTGCTGGTCGCTTTTTCAGCTCTGTCTATGGGCTTGTTATCTAAAGACACAGCTATGGTTATTCAGCTTGCTACCATTACCTCTTTCGTTATATCCACTTACTGGGTAGTCATGAAATATCCAACAACCATCTCCAGCGATGCCCGGCTTAATCAGGATTAAATAATAAACTCAAGGAGTTAACATGAACGCACATGAAAAAATAAATTACGTTGAATTTCCTGCAAAAGATCTGGATAAAACCAAAGCCTTTTTTGAAAAAGCCTTTGACTGGTCGTTTGTAGATTTCGGACCCGACTATTGTGCTTTTTCTGATCAGGGTCTGGATGGTGGATTCTTTAAATCAGATGCACACTCATCTGCAAAACTAGGTGCGGCGTTAATTATTTTTTATAGCAATGATCTGGAAGGCACTCAGGAGAAAATAAAACAGGCTGGTGGGGAAATTATTGACTCTATCTTTTCATTTCCAGGTGGCCGACGTTTTCATTTCACTGACCCAAACAACAATGAGTTTGCTGTCTGGTCAGATAAGGGCAGTTAAATACCAGACAGCTTAATCAGGCTGCTTTATTTCCGGTTAGCAGATACTCAAGCACGTCATGAACAGGGTGAATATTTTTCTCAAAAATCATTGGTTCGGAACCACGGAAAAATAAACCCTTTTCATAGTCACCAGTGACTGCTGCTTCCAGCTGTTTGAGTATACAAAACTGCCCCGCATCCGGATTACCATCTCGAAAACCGCAATGGCTCAGGCACTCTGCCCAGCCTGCACATTTTGCTCTTTCGGGTGCTGCATTTTTACGTAACTTCTCTTCTCTTTTTAAATATTTATTTAACCAGGGAGACTTAACTGCCCTTGCAGGCAAACCAGCAGTACTAATGAAAGTCACAATATCTTCCTGGTTTGCATCAATTAACGTTCGTTTAAATTTTTCATCTGCATCGCCTTCAGTTGTAACTGCAAATGCAGTGCCTAATTGAACACCACTAGCTCCAAGATCAAATATCTTTTTCATACTTTCAAAACTATTAATACCACCAGCAGCTATTAAAGGAATAGCTTCAATACCCAGGTCTTCAAACAATTGTTTTATTTCAGTAAACACCAGTTCAAAATTATATTTTTCATCGCCAATAGCTTCCTGCTTTGTAGCACCGAGATGTCCACCGGCATATTTCGGGTTTTCAATAATAATTGCATCGGGTAATACATTTTTTCGCATCCAGCGTTTCAATAAAACTTTAACACCACGCGCATCTGAAAGAATCGGTATCAGAGCGATATCATAACCATCGGTCATATCCGGTAAATCAAGAGGCAGCCCGGCTCCCATAACAATGGCATCTGCTCCGCTATAACAAGCTTGTTTAACAAGTTTCTCGTGGCCGGCAATTGCTTTCATAACATTAATGGCGATAAATCCATCCGGTGCAATTTTTCTTGCGGCTGCTATTTCACGCGCCAGAGCCTGTAGATTACAGACTTCGATCACTTCAGCATCACGAGATTCATTGCTTTTATCTAATAAGTCCGGATGATGAATTCTCAAATCAATACTGGCAATCGTGCCTATTGCACCTTCTTTGGCAACCGTTCCTGCCAGCTTATGTGCAGATATGCCGACACCCATACCACCCTGAATGACTGGTAGCACAGCTTTTCCACGGATTTTTAATAATGGAAATGAAGTTTGAATCATAAATATTATTTCACTAATAGCATGGATTGACAGGTTAACCTGATATACCAATGACATCTTGATTTACATCAAGAGGAAATATATTTTAAACGTGACTAATGATGAAATTATTTTATGATCTGATTGAATTCAGGTCTTTAAATACAAGCAAACAATGACTTAGCGAACGAAGTTGCAGGCATCCCTTAATATACGATTAGAAATTGATATCACTTAATCATTCGCATTAATTTTTTTAATTTGTTTGTTTATGCAATTGCATATAAATTTTAACTACACCAGCGGAAAAGCATAATGTTATGTTTTCTGGCGAGGCTTATAAACAGAAGTCCTGATAAATAATGAAGGGCTTATCTAATAGGAGAATTCCAGATAAGTCAGGTGTAACCATAGACGACAGTCTAACTAAAAGAGCTCAATCAGCTCATCTAAACCCGCAAGATGCACGCCATCACAGGCTATCTTGCGGGTAGTATTAGTTAAGCCGAATTTTTCTCGTATTCTATTTCAACAATCACCACTTCTTTTTTTCCTTTCGGTAAATGAATGGTAATTTCGTCATCCAAATTTTTTCCTAACAATGCTTTTGCGACAGGGGAGTCCATGCTGATATAAGTATCTTCCATATCAAATTCATCTGGCCCTACAATTCGATAACGACTCTCTTCACCGCTTTCATCTTCAACAGTAACCCAGGCACCAAAAAACACTTTGTTTACATTATCAGGAATTGTTGACACGACCTTCATGTCTTCAAGGCGCTTGCGTAAAAAACGCACCCTGCTATCAATTTCTCTTAACTGTTTTTTCCGGTAAATATATTCAGCATTTTCAGAACGGTCACCCTCTGCTGCAGCTGCACTAACTGCTTTGGTTACTTCAGGGCGTAATGTAAACCAGAGGTGATCAAGCTCTTCTGCCAAACGGCGATGTCCTTCAGCCGTGATATATTTTGAACCTGGTTTTTGCGGCGCGCGGTATCGACCCATTATCTAATCCGGGTTAGAAACGATTTTGATCAAGCATGACCAGCGTGCAATCACACACGCACTCAATGCCTGCTTTTTCAAAAGCATTCTGAATATCATCAGACTCTGTTCCCGGGTTAAAAATAACCCGTCGCGGTTTTAATGCACAAACTTCATCAACATGATCTGTCATTCGCGCCGGCCCGACATACAAAGTCAATGTATCAATTTGTTTCTCGATATCAGATAATTTTGAATAAACTTTAAGCCCTTCAATTTCTTCAGCTTTAGGGTGTACTGGTAATACTACATGGCCAGCCTGTTGCAACTTCAGCAATGCTTTATAGGCAAAGCGCGCAGGCTTAGGACTTGCTCCAAGAATGACTACTTTTTCCAAACCACTAACTCCCGCTAGATAAAACATTACTAATATAGATCGAACATTGTTCAAAATTATCTTTAACAGTCAAATTCAGAACTTTTTACAGTGAATCTTTTTTGAACAGACTACGATCTTTTTTTAAGTCTTGATGCAAAAAACAATGCAGCTGCCGCCAGAACAATACTGGGTCCTGTTGGCGTATCCCATTGTAATGAACCCATCATTCCTGCAACGACGGCAATCATACCTAATAACATCGCAATCAAAGCCATTTGTTCAGGTGAATGTGAAAACTTTCGGGCCGCAGCTGCTGGTATAATTAATAACGCGGTAATCAATAAAATCCCTGTAATCTTCATCGCCACAGCGACAACCACCGCCATCAGCAACATAAACACCAGTCTAATTTTTAATACCGATATGCCTTCAACTTTTGCAAGGTCTTCATGAATCGAAATCGCAATCATCGGTCTCCATATCCAGCCTATAACAGGAAATAACGTCACTACACTTGCAATAATCAGCCACATTTCATTTTGACTGACGGCCAGAATATCGCCAAACAAGAATGCGTTTAAATCAATTCTCATGCCGCTTGATTGCAGCACCGCAATAACAACTAAACCAAGACCCAGTGAAGTATGAGCCAGAATACCCAGCATGGTGTCTGTCGCCAGATCTCGATGACGCTGTAACCAGACCAGACTAATGGCAATCACCAGTCCTAATAAAGCAGCCCCCAGAACAGGATGGATACCCCAGAGGATCGAAAGCGCGACGCCAAGCAATGCAGAGTGAGCCAGTGTATCGCCAAAATAGGCCATACGCCTCCAGACCACGAGACACCCCAGAGGCCCGGTCAGCAAGGCAACAGCCAGACCTGCAATCATTGCCCTGATTATAAAATCATCCATCCTGAGACTCCTTGTCCGGCCCATGCTTACAACCTGACGATTCATCCCAGTGCTGACAACCACTGCCTAGCGGAACCACATTGCCATGACTGTCGTGCTCATGATCATGATGATGGGTGTATACGGCAAAACCATCGAGTGCATCGCCAAATAATTTCAGGTATTCCGGATGCTGACTGATTGAGTCAGGGTGACCGGTACAGCAGATATGTCGATTCAGACAAAGCACCCGGTCAGTCGCTTCCATCACCAGATGCAAATCATGAGACACCATTAAGATACCGCAGTTATATCGATCCCGAATTGAAACAATCAAATTGTAAAGCGATTGCTGGCCAATAATATCAACACCTTGCGCCGGCTCATCCAGCACGACAAGATCGGGTTTTTGTAAAATGATACGAGCCAGTAACAGACGTTGTAACTCGCCGCCAGAAAGTCTCTGAATCGCTGTATTGTCATGACCCTGCAGTTGCACTTCATTCAGAACAGCGGCGACTTCACTGGCAGTCACACCTCCGACCATTTTCAGAAACCGGTTAACGCTAACCGGCATAATTTCATCGATATGCAACTTCTGGGGCACGTAACCAATTGTTAGCCCGGGTGATTTAACGATTTTACCCTGATCAAAAGCAATCAAACCCAGCAGCCCTTTCACCAGACAGCTTTTGCCAGCGCCATTAGGACCTATCAACGTCACTATTTCACCCCGACTAACAGCCAGGTCAACATCCTGCAGAACCAGCTGTCCGCCGAATTCCAGTCGTGCTTTTTCAACTGAGATTAACTGTTCACTCATTATTTCAATCTTGATCTGAATAATTTATCATGCGCGTATGATATTACGTTGCCGTCTTTTGTTGTTAATTTTTTTCACGTCTTCTTTTTCTCTGGCCAATGCTCTCGCTAGCGACAATTCAAGCCTGTCGAAGCCCTTAGAGCATGGCCTTACAAAAAACCTGACTATAGCGGTCACTATCCGTCCACTGCATTCTTTGCTTAGCATTATTATGCAGGGAACTGGATCACCTGTTTTATTACTTGATAGCAATCAGTCACCGCATCACTATTCTTTACGTCCGTCACAAAGAAGCACGCTTGCACATTCAGACATACTCTTCTGGATCGGTGAGCCACTTGAATCATTTATGCCTCGCGTGCTGAGTGCTTTACCAAAAAAAGTAAAAGTGATCGAACTGATTAATTCCAGTGGCTTGACTCTGTTAGCGCCTCGTTCAGAACATGATGACCATGGCCATCATCAGCTGGATCCACATATCTGGTTATCAATAGATAACGCTATTATCATGGCCGGTGTGATGGCAGACGAATTGTCCCGCTTAGATGAACAGCGCCGGAATATTTATCAAACAAACCTGAAAAAACTGACCATCAGATTACAACAAATTAAAAAAGAAATTGAAAAATCGTTTAAAGAAACAGATTTCAACTATCTGGTTTATCACGATGCTTTTCAATATTTCGAACAACAGATTAATCTGAAGCCACTGGCTGCGATCACGACTGATGAAGAGCATGCTCCGGGCATTCGTCACCTCAGTGAGATCAATCAACTCATCTCAAAAAATAAAATAAGTTGTTTGATATACAACACACCAACGCTACCAGCGATCACACGAAATTTAGTACACCAGAAAACGACTAAAAAGATTTATCTCGAACCACTGGGACAAAACCTTGAATCAGGCCCAGATTTATATTTCAACCTAATGCAGTCACTATCAACTGGCTATCAACAGTGCAGTAAAGCCAGATAAGAGGTTTCAAAGTTTTATGCCTACATATCAGCAAACATTATCAGTCAGCACATTAGGTCGTGGTACTTATAATATTACCCGTGAAATTGAATCCACTATTCAACAAAGTGAAATTAATACCGGTATCTGCAATATATTTATTAAACACACCAGCGCATCTTTAATCATCAGCGAAAATGCCGATCCGGATGTACGACATGACCTGGAAAAATTTATGGAAAGAATTGCGCCCGATGGTGATCCGTCATACGCACACCAGGATGAAGGTCCTGATGATATGCCAGCTCATATCAGAACCGTATTAACACAAACAGCCATCTCTATCCCGGTCACCAAAGGTCACGCCGGTCTTGGTACATGGCAAGGCATCTACTGCTGGGAACATCGAACACACCCTCATCACCGAACCATAATTATCACCATTACTGGCGACTGATTAATTCACAATATTTCTGGGTCGGCCCGCAAGGTATTCAGAAATATTTAAAGCTACCTGATCTATCAGCCGCTGACGTGACTCAATACTGGCCCAGGCGATATGCGGTGTGACAATTAAGTTATTATATTCTTTTTGCAGCAAGCAATGATTTTCCGATGGTGGCTCAGAACTAAGCACATCGGTAGCCGCCCCTCCTAAATGCCCGCTTTCAATTGCCGCTAACAGATCTTTTTCTTTAACGATTCCACCCCGGGCACTGTTAATAACTATTGCGCCTTTTGGCAAAGTATGTAATTCTTTTTTTGAAATTAAATGCTCGGTCTCAGCATTTAATAAACAATGGAGACTTAAGACATCAAGCTGAGGCAACATCAAATTCAAAGGAATTCGGCCTTCTCTTTTATCATCTGAATTTCTGGTCGCAATCAAAACCTTCATACCAAAGAGTTTGGCAACTTCGGCAACTGCCTTTCCTAACTCCCCATAGCCAACAATACCTAACGTTTTACCCTGACATTCATGGAATGGAAAATCTAACAAACAAAACTGATCACTGCGTGACCATTCTCCACGCCTCACCGCCAGACGATGCTCCTGCAACCGGCCAAACAGGTTTAGCATTGTGGCAAACACATACTGCACAACGGCGGGTGTTGCATAACCTGTTACGTTACAGACATCAATATCCAACTCTCTGGCAGCCACCAAATCAACATTATTAGTGCCGGTTGCCGAAATGCAAACCAGTTTTAATGACTTTGCAGATTCAAGTATCGTTCTGTCCAGTACCACTTTATTGGTGACCACAATTTCTTTATCTGCAATTAAGTCCAAAACCTGCTCAGGGCTTGTATTATTTATCAACTGCCAGTCAATATTGAGTTTATTAACGGAGTCCAGACAAAGATCACCTCTGTCTGTTGTACATAGATCAAGTATGACAGCTTTATTGTTAGATTCACCCAGTGCTTGCAAGGTCATGAATTTCAACTATTCTTAACGGTAGGAGGTCACTACTATGGCACAAAACTCACCAGAATTTAAAGACAGCGAAATGTATCGACTACTTCGTGATGAAGATATCAAGGCATTCAACCAACGTAAAGAAGCCGGTGAAGCCTGTGACTTGGCAGGTGCAGATTTTAGAAACCTGGTATTAACCGGTATCAATGCTGATGGCCTGGATTTTAGCGGCAGTTATTTTCGTGGCTGTGACTTAAGAGGTGTGGATTTTTCTAACAGCAAGCTCGAAGGTGCCAGTATCCATGACGCCCAAATATCAGGCACTTTATTTCCCACTGCTCTGCGGGCTGAAGAAATTAATTTATCACTGAATCACGGCATCCGGATGCGTTATTATTAAGACGTCAAACCAGAGTCGCTTAAGAAATGTATTTCAAGAAATCATCTGATGTCAGCGGTTTACTAAAATAATAACCTTGTATATAGTCACAATTTAGCTGCCTTAAAAAAGCCAGTTGCTGATCTGTTTCTACGCCTTCAGCAACCAGAGATAAACCCAGACCCTTTGCCATGGCAATTATTGCAGTAATCAGAAGATCATCTTCTTTGTTCACAGTTACGCCAGAAACAAACATACGATCTATTTTCAGCACATCAACAGGCAAACGCTTTAAATAACTAAGTGATGAATAACCCGTGCCAAAATCATCCATCGAAATATTAACACCTAACTCACGTACATCAGTCATCCATTGAATGGCATGTTCAATATCATCCATAATCAGACTTTCGGTAATTTCAAGTGTCAGGCTTGCAGGCTGTATCTGAGCTTTGTGAATAACAGAGATCAGTACATCACGAGTAAGACTGCCCTTAATTTGTTGCGGTGAAACATTAACCGATACCCGAAGGTTATCGTGGCCGTTATCGTGCCAGACTTTTAATTGGTTGCATGATTCCGACAACACCCATAAACCAATATCATTGATCATGCCAATTTCTTCGGCAACCTGAATAAATTTCTCTGGTGAAATAAAACCTTTCACCGGATGTATCCAGCGAATCAATGCTTCTGCTGAGTACATCGTTCCATCGGCATATACGATAGGCTGAAAATACACTTCAAACTGTTTTTCTTCCAATGCATAGCGGAGATCATGGGCAATTTGTAAGCGTTCAGATAATGCAGCATTCATTTCACTGGTGAAGAACTGATAAGTATTCTTACCTTTCTCTTTGGCTTTGTACATTGCCACATCAGCATTGCGATGCAGCGCTAATACATCATCACCATCTTCAGGAAAAACGGTAATACCAATACTGGCACCAATAAATGCTTCGACATTATCCAGAGCGAAAACACCGGACAAACAATCCAGAATTTTATCAGCAACATTCGCGGCATCTTCAATGCTTTTAATTTGATGAAGAATAATCATAAACTCATCACCACCTATCCGTGCAACAGTATCTGCATCACGAATCACATCAGATAATCGAGCTGATGCCTTTTTTAACAATTCATCACCGGTAATGTGGCCATAGGTATCGTTAATTGTTTTAAAATCATCAAGATCAATAAATAATACAGCTGCCTGCTCGTTGCGTCTTTTCGCAACTTTGATAGCACTGGATAAACGATCAAAATATAACGTGCGATTTGCAAGACCTGTTAACTCATCGTAATTAGCCTGGCGTAATAGTTTTTCTTCGTATTTTTTCTGTTCGGTAATTTCGTGCACTACACCAGATAAATAAACACCTTTATCACCACGCGCCTTGTGATACTGAACCTCCTGATTTAAATAACGAATACTGTCATCTTCCAGAATGACTTTAAAATTCGCGGTAAAGGATTGTTCTTTTTGTTTGGCATTATCGAATAGCGTTTTCAGATAAACCTGTTCATCCGGATGCGTCATACCAAAAAAGAGGTCAAAGTTTGCCTCGAATGATTGCGGTGCAAAACCATAAATTCGGTAGACTTCATCCGAGCACCAGAAAACGTTATTTACAAAGTCCCATTCCCAGTTTCCAAGATGAGCAATACGTTGCGCAGTTTCCAGACGGTCAGTTGTAATGCTCATTGCTGCATTTTTCTGATTTATTTCATCTACCATCTGATTAAACGATTCTGTTAACTCTCGTAGTTCAACCGGTGCATACTTGAAAGATTTTTTGATACGGGCAATCAGATTTCCACTGGCTGCCTGCCGGGCAGATGTAGCTACAGCCACTAAAGGTCTGCACATTAAGCGAGCTATCCACCAACCGATAAGTCCGGCTGTTGCAATACCAAACATTGAAATTAATAATGAAACAAAACGTCCATGATTCGCTCGTTCCAGTAATTCATCGTAGGGTTGCGGAATCATAACGCCCCAGCCAACATCATGCACGACGGCATAACCAGCAACCATGTCTGCCACCATAACCGGAGAATAAAACGTACTGACACCTGTTTTACCTTCCGTCATAAATTGCACCGGCGGTAAGGCCGTTATGTTTTTTCGGGTCTTACGCCATTGCTCGGAAGGATGAGCCAGCGTTCGCCCTACCTTATCGACAATGGCAGCATGTCCACGCTCACCAAAGGTAACGGCTTTTTGTACTTTTATAAAAATACCCGTATTGATTATCGCAACAACAAACTCATTACTGCCAACGGATTTGATTGCAAATATTACAGAATCATTATTTGTATCCGCTTCAACTAAACTAAAAATACTTTTGTCACGATTTGCTAACGCTTCTGTTATATACGGCGCCAGTGTAATACCAATATTTTCTGGTATTCGTGACATCTGCGCATTAGCATTTAGAAAATCAGGTGTGATATTTTTTCCTTCACGATTCATCATCCAGACAAAGTCTATGTGCAGTGATGAAAATAGTTCTTTTAAAAGTTCAACAGATTTTTCTTCTTCGACATGATTCTCCACAACTTTGATAGTTGCGCGAATATCTTTGGCATACTGCTCTAACGCTCCGGTAATATTTCGCGCCAGCAATAAATGCTTTTCTTCAATTGCAGATTCTTCACTTTCGATTAAAGAACTCTGTACCCAGCTCGACAGAATCATTACTGGCACGATAGAAATTAATGTGAAGGCAAGAAACAACACATGATGTAAGTGGATATATTTAAGACGTTCAAACATAATTTTATTAAAGCCTTTGTTAAATTAAACTGAGGCTTTACACAGATTAATCTCCAGACTTATTTGTCATTAAACCTAACAACGCATAAGGCGGACACCAGGACATCAATGCCGTCATGATCGGTAAAACACCAATCAAACCCCAGACACTTTCATATACAACACCTAAAATTAACAAACCCATTCCAATCACATAACGAATATACTGATCCATAGATCCAACGTTGGCTTTCATAGCTATCTCCTTCTGATTTAATGTTTGTTAATAGTGTAGACGAAAACAGATATAAAGTCGTTCCAATTCAAACACTTGATTGCATTAGATTAATAGCAGGCAGTTTCTTTCTGTAGTACCAGGCCATCAAACCACCACGTGCTGCCAGAAATAATATCATCGACAACCACAAGCCATGATTACCTAAAGACTGGGACAAAAGCCAGACCGGCAAATAAACAATAAGCACGGCCATCAACATAACATTGCGCATTTCCTTCGACCAGGTAGCGCCAATAAACACCCCGTCATACAGATAACTCCACACCGCAACCACCGGCATCATCATCAACCAGATCAAATACGACTCACTGTATAACCTGACTTCCTCGATATCAGTCAACAACGCGATGATCTGATGACCCGCAATAACATACACACAACTAAAAATAACCGATGACCATAAAGACCAGATCAAACATGCTTTCACGGCTTGTTTGATTTTTTTAATATTTTTATCACCCAGCGCTTCACCCACCATTGCTTCTGCGGCATGCGCATAGGCATCCAGCACGTAGGCAGTAAATGTCAGAAACTGTAACAAAATAGCATTGGCTGCCACCACAACATCTCCCGCACGTGCGCTTTGTGTGGTAAAAAATGCAAACACAAATAACAAAGTAATCGTACGAATAAAGATGTCTGTATTTAAACTGGTCAGTTTTCGAAATGCGGACCAGTCAAACACCTGCTTCTGATGCAATTGTCCGGACACATCTTTTAACAAAGTCCTCATTAAATAAATCGCCAGGAATAAACCAGAGTATTCCGCGATCAAAGACGCCAGTGCGGCACCTTGCACATTCAAGCCGAACCCAATCACCAGCACCAGATCAAGAATAATATTTAAAACATTAACAAACACCATCACCATTAAAACATGACGTGCCTTTTGCATGCCCAGAAACCAGCCCAGTAATACATAAGTCAGTAGAGTGGCAGGAGCTGACCAGATTCGAATATCAAAGTAATCACGGGTTAATAAAGCGACTTCATGACTAGGCTGTACCAGATTAAGCGAGACAGTAATTAATATCGACTGCAATAAAACCAGAAGTACAGCAATTACCAGTGCAAAGACAGCGCCTCTTGCCAGCAAGTTTCTAATTTCATCTCCATTGTTTGCGCCATAAGCCTGAGCCACAAGACCCACTGTCGACATACGCAAAAATCCAAAACCCCAGAAAATAAAATGCAGAATCATCGCGCCAACAGAGACAGCACCCAGATAAATTGCACTATCAAGATGCCCCATGACCGCCGTATCAACCAGACCTAACAACGGTAGCGATACATTCGACAGCATCATTGGGCCAGATAGAGACCAGATACGACGATTTAAATGTTTGTTTTTTGAATCCATTTGATTTGTATTAAGTTTATTTTTTCCCCACAGACAGTAAAATAACACGATGACTATAAAACAAGAACTGATTCAGTATTATCAGTGGTTAAGACAACACGGGCTTAACGATTCTCACAGCGGCAATGCATCTGTTAAAAAAGGTGAAACGGTCTGGATTACGCCAACTGGCGCCTGCGCTGATACCTTAACTGAAAATAATTTAATAGAATGCAAACTAAATCAGCCGCCTGCTGATGGTGCATCACTTGATGCCAGACTGCATCTTGAAACCTATCGGCGAAACCCGAAATTAAATGCTGTACTGCACAGCCACGGCGCTTATTCAGTTGCAATGACAATGAAAGGTAAGACATTTGTACCGTTTGATTTTGAGGGCCAGTTTTATTTTGGCAGCATTCCTGTCGTTAACCTTGATTATCTAGATGTAATAGAACAGTCAGCTGAACTTGTGGCAGAAGAGTTGAAAACAAATAAAGCTGCCATCGTCTGTGGTCATGGCGTTTATGCTGCTGCAGAAAATCTTAATCTTGCCTATAAATGGACTTGTTCTCTTGAACTATCGGCTAAGACAGCATTTATTGCTCTACAGGCAGGGACTTATCCTAAAACCTGACAAGTCTGATTTATATTTAAAATAATTGATACTGTTTACTCTAATATCACAAAGAAAGTACCCATAAATAAACTAACAAATACGACGCATAAAAGTGAATATTCAATAACAGGAATTAAGGCACCGTATTTAAATATCTTTTCATATAAAAAAAATAGCTCTCGTAATAGTTGACCGAGTTGTCTGTCCATTATCAGGCACCTCTATAAAATGGTATAAACACCGGACTGCATAAACACTTCATCATTTGAAACCTTTTCAGTACTACCTAATGAAGTCACTTTTTCCTGTGATAGAACAGGAAAATCATTGTCAAGCTCAGGGAAAGCTTCACCCGGAGCATAATCATCGTGCTGCTGGGCGAGCTGCATAAAATCCTGATAAGAATCAAAAATCATAATTTCTTCTGTTTTCATCAACTTTCCTCTGGAATATTCGTATCTGTTATTTGATGAATTTATTTTCGTCTTTACTAAGCCCTAAAACTATTCGCCTGATGGCCTAGGCCATGCAGTCGATATTTTTCTTATGCTAACTTCTCTACTATTAACTCATCGAATTTTATGGTGAACGAAATGAACACATTGGTACCGACAAAACATGACAGTAAATCACCTGGTTTTTTAAATCAGTGTGAGCAATGGCTTGATACTGGTCGTTTTTATGTCAAAAAACAGGTTATTCCGGTTACTGCCGACCGTTTTACAGAACTCCAACGAATCGTTGGCACAACCAGCGCTCAGGCTATAAAAGGTTGTAAAACAAGCTTCACGCAGATGAAGGCCGCTGTGGCTGATCGACTCCCAGAATCAAGTGCAAAAATACAGATGCCTCTTGAAAGCTGCTTTATGCAGCAATTACTGGGTTTAGAGAAAGTATCTGAACAATCTTTAACAGAAACAGAAGCCAATATTATTATGGAACTGGAAAAAATCATGGCAAGCGGACGAGCGAGTCAAAGCCTGCCCATGCTTCCATCCCTGACACCTAAACTACTCAATTCTATACGCTCTGATAAAGCCCCATGGCCGGTATTCAGGGAAGTTATCGACAATGACCCGTTAATGAAGAATCGCTTTTTTAAGGCCACTGGCAGTCGTCCTTCTTATCTCCAGCTACCCGCATCTAAAGATGAACTACGTAAATTATTGCTCCGTATTTCTATAGAAATGGTGATGCAGTTTGATCGCGACGAATACGGCAAAGTAATCCGGGAAAGAGCTTTCACCCAAAGCCATAAAACAGCGATTGCATCTATCTCACTGGCAAAAGAAGGTTATGGAGACAACATGGAAGCCTGGCTTGCCGGACTTACCCACAACGTCGCACAGATTATTTTGATCCGTCAATTACGTCACTTCCAGCTGGTCACGACTGAAGTTGTCAGTCTGGCCTTCCTTAACGAACTACACACGATGGTCTCATTATTGTCTAATCGAGTAGCGACTGCCTGGAAACTACCGGTATCAGTCTGCACCGCCATTAAAGAACAGGGCACACTAGGACTCAATAGCAAGCTATCCGACCTGGGTGAAGGTCTGTACTTATCAACACGTATTGCAATGATCCACAGTATGGAAACCAATGATGAGTCACAGGAATTTCCAGAAGCATTAATCAGTTTTTCAGGCATGGACCGTCTCGCCATCTGTGAAAGTGCTTATAGCTGTATTAATGACTCTTTCACGATTACCCCTTCAAGCGATAAAGCGTGAGGTTATTATGAAAACAAAACATCTTGTTAATATTATGAATCGCTTTGTATCTGATAATGCTATCCGGACTGATGATTCAGTTCACAAAGATTTTCTGGAAATCGCAACCTGGCTGAAACTGACAAACTACGGATCAAACGATGAAATCTCACCCAGTAACCCTATGGTGACCTTACTTTTAAAGTTTACTGACAGCCAGGGTCAGAAAACGGTGATGATTGATACTACCCCATTACCAGCATCAAAGAGTGACGCCTTATTGAGCGGCAGCAGAATGATTAAATCTGTTGGACAAATCATACAGATGGACTTATTTGTAAAAAACTTACCTGAAAATATTAAGCTGACACCTGAATCCATTCATATCAATGCGGCCTGAATATGTTGTATGTTAACTCCCGTATTTATAGTTAATCTGGGAGCATCCGCTGGAAAGATAGACATCTATAAACCATACTCAATTTAAACCTTATAGGTAAAACTGGTTCTCATGAAAATATTATTAGTAGACGATCACAGCCTGTTTCGACAAGGTCTCGAAATGTTGCTCAAGCAGTTAGATTCAATTGAAAGCATTATCCATGCGGAATCAGGCAACCAGGCTGTCGATACAATAAAAGATGGAGCTGACCCTGATCTCATCCTGCTTGATTATAATTTAGGTGACGGTGTAGGCATTGATGTCCTGCTACGTATTAAAAGCCGAGACCCGTCGATACCTATCGCGATCATTTCTGGTGAATCCAACCCTCGTATTGTCCAGCAATGTCTTGATAACGGTGCCAGCGGATATATCCAGAAGAATATGGATAGTGATGAACTACTATCTGCCGTACAAACATTGCTTGATGGTAATTATTACATTCCACCCAACCTTGTTGTAAAAGCCTATAGCGAACAACTTGAAGAACCATCGGCGTCAAGCCTGAATCAGATGGCTGATATCGCCAGAAATATTATTAAAAATAAAGATTTGAGCCTGCGGGTTGATCATTCTGATGAGATACCTTCAGAAATGGTATCGGCTTTTAACAGCCTGCTGGCAGAAATGGATGAGAATCATAGCCGCTTAAATGATCTGGCCTTTACCGATGAACTGACCGGTCTCGCTAACCGACGTTTGTTTATGGAGCGGCTTGATCAGGCTATTAAATCAGCCAGACGTAGTCAAAAAGATTTTGCACTTTTGTACCTTGATCTTGATAAATTCAAGTCCATCAATGACACACTCGGTCATGATATGGGAGACGAGTTACTTGCAGAAGTAGCACGGCGCATTCAGGAGTTTGTTAGAGAAATTGATACTGTAGCGAGACTGGGCGGTGATGAATTCAGTGTGATATTACTCGATGTCGAAAATAAAGATAACACTCAGGTATTAGTAGAAAGAATTCTTAAAAAAATACAAGAACCTTATCAACTAGGTGATACCACGATCAACCCGGGAACCAGTATCGGAGTAACCTTATGTCACGGCCAAAGCGAAGCTCGGGAAATTATTAAGCGTGCAGACGAAGCACTTTACCGGGTTAAACAACGTGGCCGCAATGGTTTTGAATTTTATTAACTGTTTTTTTCCTCAGATAAACTGTGATTAATCATCGCTCGCAGTCTCGCTGCCTTCACTGGTTTTTTTAGTACATTAAAACCTGACTCAGATAAGCTGTGTAAAAAATCTGAAGATTCGCCACTGATAATGACCGCAGGAATTTTTCTGCCCGCTGTCTTCCTGATTTCTTCAATCAGTTTTGCTCCTGTCTGACCCTGACCAAGATCATAATCAGCCAGAACAATATCAATATCAAAATTCATATCACTGGCCAATTCAATCCCTTGTTGATAGGTTAATGCCGGATGAACATCAACCCCCCAGCCCTGAACAATAATTTTTGTAGCCTCTAGCACATTTTCATCATCATCAATCATTAATGCTCTAATGTCATTTAAAGGATCATTCAGATCCGCTACCGGCATTGCATGTAATGACATCGGCTGACGATTAACAAACTCTTTAATCGCCTGCTTTTTAATCTTCACACGCATTAACGTGCCTCGATCCGGCACCGATTTCACTTCGAGTTGATGACCTAAATTATCAATCATCTTTTTCACGATTGATAAACCCAGACCAAACCCCTTACCCGGGTCCTGGTTCGGATTATCCAGTTGCACACGGGCTTTAAATATTTCGCTTATTTTATCCTCAGGAATTCCCTTCCCACTGTCCCAGACATCAACCCAAATTTCATCCTTTCTGTTTCGTGCGCCTACCAGTACACCACCTGTTTCCGTGTAGCGCACTGCATTACTAACCAAATTGCGGATTATACGCTCGAGCATCAAAGGGTCACTAAACACTTCTTTAGAATAACCATGCATTAACAGGCGGATATTTTTATCGGAAGCTAGTGCACCAAATTCGTGGTTAATAATCGAAAACATTGCGCCAAGATCAACAGCTTTCTTCGATACCATAAGAAAGCCCTGTTCAAATTTAGACTTATCCAGCAAATCAGTAAACATCTGGTTTAAATTGATAAGTGATTGCTCCAGCTTATCCATTAGCTCCAGTTGTGTGTGCGCATTTGGGGCTCGCTTCATCGCTTCCATAAACAGGCCCATCGCATTAATAGGCTGTTTTAAATCGTGACTAACACCAGCAAAAAACTCTTTTAGTGCAGCGTGTTTATCTTCAGCAGTTAACGCTTTCGCATCGCTGACCTTTTTCTTTTCATCCAGCACAATCATGGCTTCACGCAACTGCAGTTGGTTACTGTGGATAGTGTTTAACATACTGTTAAACGAATCGACGAGATCGCCGATTTCATCATCTGATAATTTCTCAGCCCGTATGGAGTAATCTTGTAATGAAGTCACAGTAGAAGCTGTTTCACTAAGCTGCTGCAATGGATGGGTAATTAAGTGTTGTAATCGCAACGTTAAAATATAGGCCAGTAAACTTGAAAGAATAAGAATTAAAAAGGCAATCGATGAAAACTGCAACATTCGGTCATAAATCGGGTCGAGAGACGTCTGAACTTGCAGCACACCAATCGGTCTTTTATTTAAATAGACATACTGGAGAATAAACAAACTTTTATTTGTATAAACATAGGGAATATTATCGACAAAGTTCTGCTGCTTACAGGCTGCCGACTGAAATGCTGTACTGGTATAAGAAACAAACAGTTTATCATCCATAAAAAACAGACAAGCCTGCTCAACAGCCTGCTTTACTTTAAGTGATTCTAAATTACCTAATGCTGCACGTTTATCTTTAAAACTCACAGCCGCCCGACTTCTATCGGCAATCACCTTTGTTAATATATCCAGCTCGGCTTCAAGTGACTCTTTTGAGTTTTTATAATCGTAGGCAATCAGTAACAGTGTTGCCATCAACATTGTCAACGACAACGTTATCAGTAGCACCCAGACCAGCTTGCTATGAATTGACAGATTGGCTAAACGTTTTGATAACAAGGCAAGCTCTTTTTTCGTCGTATTATTTTAGTCGTTTGATTTTTCTGGCCAGCGACAACAAGTCAGAACTGATCGTTAACCGGTTTGCATTCGCAGCTGTAAGATTTATATCAAACTGCACTCTGTCTGTGGTTCTAACAATACTGACAACTCCCCCCTTCGAGGCGAAGTCTGTACTCTCACCAATACTTAACACATAAACATATTTAATCTGCTTTGATAAGTTTGGCATTTCTATTCGTTTATCATGACTGACAAATAGAATATGACAGCCCTTTTCAATCTTTTTAATGTCGCTGGTCATAAACACATTAAGCTGACGCTCTCCGATTAACGTCCCATCGTAAACATTAATCATTGGATAAAATTCAACTTCACCAAACAGGCACATATGCAGCTGACCATGCGATCGGGTAAACGCTGTCTCTGGCCACTCAACATAATTGGCAAAGTTATAGAGAAACAAAGCTTTAAGATGATTATCTGCTTCGCTAGCCTGCACATTCTGCAATAGCGAAACCATCATCATTATCAACAAAAGTAATTTATGCACTAGTTATTTCCCACTTTAGGTAACTGCCCACCAATTAATAACGACTGTAAAAACTTCTGCAGCTCCAGCTCAACAGCACACTGAGCTTTTGAATATTGACCACTGGACTGATCACATGATCTGAACACTTCATTAAACACCAGTTGTGCCGGGCTCTGGTTTGCCTGCGAAGATGCCGGAGTATTCGCTACAGATTCTGCTTCGCTCTCTGACTCACTTTGCGTAATGTTTGCAATCTCATTCTCGATTTCAGTCTCGTCAATCACAACAACAACTGGTTCACCACTAACCACTGAAGCAGATCTACCAGAATGAACATTCACGGTACCGTTATTGGTTACTCCCTGCAATACTGTTGTACCTGTTAACGGATCAGCAATATTATTATAAACATCAACTGTTACGTCGGAGCTGATAAGCGTATCGCGAGTATTGCCTCCTGTCAGGCTGACGCTGGTTGAATTATCAATTTCAAAGTCACCACCTTCAACAACAATCGATACATCGTTACCAATTCCATCACCAATAATAATATCAGTATCAAGATCACCATTATCGGGGTTATGAATACGCACAGCCACCTGGCCACCATCAAGTCCACCACTGGCATTCTGATCGACTAAATTATTTGAGCTAATGGTTGTCGCTCGTAAGTTGCCAATTAAAACATCTCCGCTATCAACCGTTAAATCAATCATGCCACTGCGTATACCATCAGCGCTTAAATCAGAAGCTGCGATACCATCGTTAATAATTAAATCACCGGCACTAACCTGAACAGCAATATTGCCATCAGTATTGGTTAAAGCATTTGGAGGATTCACACCAAGATCAATTACTTCAAGTCCATTACTTTCTGTAATATTTAAATCCGTCGAGCCACTGGCACCTGTAAAATCTACATTGATGCGGTCAACTGACGTATTAATTGCCATATCACCAGCCGCTGCCGTTATATCCATCAACAAATCTACCGCTGTAAAATTAGTCGTTCGATCGCTATCAATCACGTCTTGAGCGATGACATCTAAATTACCGCTCACATTTAAACCTGCATCCGGAACGGTTACCGTGCCGGCGGCAGCCGTTAAGTTAAAATTGTTAATACCGGTAAGACTGTTAATCGTAATATCATCGGTTTCGGTTAATGACAAATTTCGATTCGCACCACTCATGGTCACATCTAAACTGGTGAGTGCGCTGTTAATCGCCACATCACCGGCCGCCGCACTCAGGTTTAAGTTTAAATTCTGTGCCGCTAAAATGATTGTGCGATTAGCATCAACGATATCCTGAGCATTGAAAATTAAATCACCACTCACGTTAACACCTGCATCTGGAATAGTAATCGTACCTGTACTCGCTGTAACTTCTAATTCAGCAGCCGTGGTGACTGATATTAATTCAATATTATTACTCTCATTAATACGCACGTTACCATTACCGGTTAAATTTAAACTTATCTGATTAACGTCTGTCTCTAGTGCATTTAAATCACCAATCGAACCAGATGCTGTCAAATTAATCTGGCCATTGGTTGCTACAATATCGACATTGCTGTCACCACCGTCAGCTATATCTACAGCGCTGATATCAATTGCATTGGCAGAATTATTTGTTGTTTGTAGACTGCTTAACTGCACATTGTTAGTCGCAGTGATATTTATGGCACCTGCCGTGGTATTAATCACGCTGGTATCCGCCATCGTAATATGACGACCGGCCGTTAAAACTAGCGCCGTGTCATCTACGCTACCCGTTGTTAAATCGGTTACATTTACACCGGCATTGATAATAATATCTTGCGCTGCATTAAGCGTGTATGTATTGCCGTTACTGCCATCCAGATCAATATCACCTGAAACAGTAATATCACCACTTACAGTATCCATGTTTAGTATTCCAACTCCAGAAGAGCCGGTAATATCGACTCCCGTCAGCTCACTTATATTTGCATTGCCTCCTGAAAGATTCAGGCTTAATCTATCCGCCTCAATTTCTAAATTGCCAGGTGTTTCAATATTTCCGGTTATGTTTAAACTGATGCCACCATTGATTGCATCAAGGTCACTTGATATTGTGTCGCCACCGTCTAGCAGATCACCACCAACAGTCATCACTATTGCACTAGCCGATGTACTCGTGCTCTTCAAACTAGAAATAGTTGCATTATTCGTCGTAGTGACATCAATCAAACCAGCGACAGCATCAACAAGACTGTTATCCGCCATGATTAGTTGATCACCTGCTGTTAAGTTCATAGCCACATTATCATCAGCACCGGCGAGATCGCCAATCGTCACTCCTGTGCTTACAGTTATCGACTGATTAGCATTCAATGTTAGTGTACGGCCATCCGCTCCGTTAGTATCAATGTTACCGGTTACATCAATATTGCCACTCGAAGTAACCAAATCTAAATCAACGGTCGCCGCACCGCTGACAACGGTAAGTGCCGCAGTGTTGGTTAAAGATGTGGCATTAACACCGCTAAACGTAAAATCAATTTCATTTAAATTCGTTTCAAGATTAACAGCACCATTAGCCGTAATAGTTGTTCTTCCGTTAACCGCATCAATGTCGGTAAAAGACGCTCCGCCATCCGTAATATCGCCACCAATATTTAAATCGATCGCCAATGCTGTTGCATTTGTTGTCAGCAGTCCACCTAAACGCAAATTACCACCGGTTGTAATTGAAATTGTCCCGGTTCCAGTATTGATTAAACTATTACCACCGGCTGAACTTGAATCCACACGAAATATTCCGCCCGCATTGGCAACAAAATTACCACCACTAAGCAGAATTGCCGTGTTATCAAAAAACTCAATATTTCCGCCTGCACTTAAGGTTAAATCCATAGAGGAATTTCCAGGCGTTGAATCTCTGATACTGGAACCGGCACTGAATATAATATCGCCATCCGCAATTAATGATAACGAACTGCCACTAGGCCCATCATTATTAGCATCAAAATTTATAGTCACCGGATCTATCGTAATATTCCCTGCTTCGCCTGCATCAAATCCGGTATCGGTTCGAACTTCTATTGCTGCCCCCGACTCAAGCGCAGCGGAAAGTGTTGCGATAGACAGTGTGGCGCCGGCAGCTGTTGCCTGGAATGTTGGCGCCACTGTCATATTTGCATCAGCTGCTGTTATCGTGATATTTGTTGGATCAATGACAAAAGTACCATTCTCTCCCAGCCTGGAAGAAACATCGACAAGGCCAAATGCTTCTACGTGTTGAAATCCGGAGACATCAACATAACCACCATTACCAAATAGATTTCCACCTGTTGCTTCAATAACTGCTCCTTGCCTGAATAAAGTTGTATTTGGTGATAACGCAATAACTTCTCCACCACTTCCAGTTTCACCAGCATTTGCTGTTGTTACACTATCGCTTGCCAATGCAACCACTTCACTGCCATAAAGGTGCATTTGTCCACCATCACCCTGGTCCAGTCCATCAGCATGAATTGATCCAAGTTGGGCAACACGCTCGGCTTCTAGTAAAACTTCACCACCATGACTGTTATTCTCAATACCAGATACAGAAATTTCTCCGTTATTAACAACATCACCCTGATCTTCGGCCACTAAAAACACACGGCCTTCTTTTTCAACCAGACTTCCTGCTTCAATTACACCTTCATTATTAATTGCAGTTTCAAGCAATGCATTATGTGAAGCGACTGTTAAAACCACTTCGCCACCATTGGCACTAATTAAGCCCTTATTTTCGATGGTTGCATCATAAGTACTGCTGAGTGTTTCAATGTGTATCGTGGGACTGAACGACACCAGCACTGAATCAGCAGCATGCAGATTAATATTGTCTGCAGCAATATCGCCATGGTTTTCTATTTGTGGTGACACCAGTGCAATATAACCTCCTTGCAACTGACCATAATTCTGAATCGAAGTATTTGTACCATTGGTATCAAATTTAAACTGTTGATTAAAAAAATCTTCGTTTGTGATACTTAAGGTTGACGCAAGTAAACCACCAACATTTACCTGTGAGCCCGGTGCAAATAAAATACCGTTTGGATTAATTAAAAACACCTGACCATTGGCATTGAGCGAACCAAAAATTTCAGAAGCAGAATTTCCAACGATCTGATTTAACGCAATTGAGTTAATGCCAGGCTGAATAAAATTTACCGTCTCGCCAGCAGCAATATTAAAACTGTCATATTGAAAGCTTGCCAGCGAACTGCTTTGATTAATTGTTAGTGCATTGGCTGCTGATGTGAGTGCAGCTTGCCCTCCGGTAATAACAACACCTTCCGGTAGTGCAGACACAGCCGATGAGATTAATAGTGCTGAAAATGTTAATGCCGATTTCAGCGACGCGTTTTTTCGAACCATACGGTCACTCCCTCTAGAAGCGATAAACCAATTCAGCATATGCATGACTGCTTTCCTCTTCAGTAAAGGCATCAATATCAATATCCAGACTTTTTGCATATAACAATCGTCCATTCATGTTTTTTGTAATGGAAAAATCCAGCGTCATGCCATAACCGCTGGCCAAATTTTCGATATTGCTAACATTAGATTCACCTTCAGCCATTTCATAAAAAAGTCCGAGCCGTGTTTTTCTTGAAAATGCATTCGACCCAAGCCATTCAGCATTAACCCAGCTCCAGCTCAGCCTGACTAAACTACCGCTATCAGAACTTGAAACACCGGGATCAACCGAACGGATGCCATCAACACCGGTTAACGAAAATTTCTCATACGAAGGTAAATCATCTTCACTAAATTGCGTGAACAGCAACAATCCCAGTCGGCTATTCATATAGGACTGTGATGAAAACAGCGACCACTGTGCATTCATCACAACATTTACATGACTGAATGATTCACCATCTAGCGCATCAAAACCCTGATCATATTTTCCCGAGTACAGGTTCATGTAAAACTGGTAATGACTGGTACCCGGTTTCGAACTGGTCAGCATATTGATACCAAGCCCCTGACTGCTTTCATCTTTCTGCAGCAGGTTAAAGCCTGTTGAGTCGTCGAGAATGGATTCTTTCTGATCAACATACCAGGACAAGGTTTGATTAGATTTAAAACCACGAAATAAGATATGACTCACATCCATTCGACTGACGCGGGTCGAGCCATTGACTCCCAGCGCCGTAAAATCACCAGCCAGATCAAAGTCGTTTTCACTAAACGACAAACCAAATGAATGAAACAGATTCCATAATGGCATGCGGTAAGATAATGAGCTGTATACGCTTTCATCGGATGCCAGCAGACCGATGCTTAACTGATCAGCTCTGCCTGTTGGATTATTCAACGACATTTGTATCAGCGCCCGGTTTTCACCAGTCGTTTCTGTACCGTAGTTATCAAATTTGATATGGCCCTCTAACGCATCTTCCTGTTGGACTTTTAAATTGATCCGAGTTTCATTTTTTTCTTTACCACGTGAAAAAAAACTGAATACATCAAGACCAGGCGAATCATTCAGAATCAATAATGCTTCTTCAATTTTTTCTTTTTCAACTGATTTTTTTAATAACGGATTAAAAGATGATTGAATTTTCTGAATAGAGTAATCCTTGTTACCGCGCACACTAACATCACCAAGCACACCTGGCACCAGCTTTAATGTAAGCTGAAAGTTTTTAATTTCCTGCGGCGGCACAATGACTTTGTGAAATAAAAGCCCGGCATTTTTGTACCAGGTGGTCAGGTACTCCGAAAAATACTGCATCTGATTCCAGCTAAGCCGGTACTTGTATTTGCCAAGCCCCTTACTTAACTGCTTTTTAATATCTTTAACAAAAATATGATGCACAGGCTCATCACGAAAACCATCCAGCTGAATATTTTTCACCTGATAGGTTTTAGCCTGAATCTGCACGGATATTAAAAGCAGAAAAAATAAGGGAAATATTTTGAACAAGAATTTCATTTAACAACAATCACGTTTTACACATGCCTATAGAGTATAGACAAGTTATACATCTTCACATCGGCCAGATGGCCTAGACCATGAAGCCGATTTTTTCTTAGCGTGACCTGTCTAAAATACCCCCACTGTCCACAACACCTGGCTAACTATAATGAAATATTTGTCTGTAAAACTCTGGATTTTTTTACTGCTTCTAAACGGCTGTAGTGCCGATAATATTTCATTTCCAGAAGCAGCTACTCCAGCCAACGATGCGCCTGAAACTATTATCCTTGACCGTGACGCTGATGGCATTATCGATACAAAAGATCAGTGGCCAGATGACCCAACATTACCGGTTGTATCTGATCTATGGGGTGTGAAAGGCGAATCCTGGTCTCCAGCTTCTCGCTTACCGCTGGTGGCTTTTGCAGGCTTCCATGAAGGTAAAGAATCCCTACCTGAAACTTCACGCATCGTTGCTAATGTACTGGATTTTGGTGCCAGCAATACAGAAGGCAGCAACAATGACGCCACGGCCTTCCAGTTAGCTATTGCCTCGGCCAGAACACAGGTATCAAAAGATAATCCGGGCATCATTTATATTCCAGCAGGCGTTTATGATATCGACGAACAGCTTCACTTGAATGTATCCGGCATGATTTTACGCGGTGCAGGACAAGGCCAAACAATACTTCGATTCAGCCAGGGACTAGTCAATGATCTTGATGCGCTAGGCAGTGATTCGCGCCGCAGAAAACTGATTGTGATGGGCGGCAATATCGTTAACGATAAGTTAAAAACCGGACTTGCCTGGCAGCAGTGGAACAATGCTTTCAGTGCGGCGCTGGATGTAGATAATCTGCCACAGCGTGGAGATTTCAGCATTCGTTTAAAAAAGCCATTAAGCGATACTTTAAAACAGCATATTATTGATCAGCAGTATCGTATACGTCTATCACAAAGCATGAATTATGGTGAAAATTCAGAAACCCCAGTATTAGCCGCATCTATCTATGGCGGGCCTGATTTTGCCGCGCCCGGCAGCAATGGTGGTATCAATGTTTCTCAGCAGTTTATTGTCAGCATTGCCGATGATAACCAGACGCTATTACTTGATCGCCCTCTACGCTTCAGCCCATCCGATGAAACTCAGTCGGGTGGCGCACGTATTGCCGTGCAGGATTTGAGTCAAAGCTGGGCCACGCAAAATATTGGCATTGAACATCTGACTATGCAATTACCCGATACCGACTGGCTTGAGCATTTTGGTACCGAAGGCCAGGGTGGCATTGATATGCTCAGCGACAATAGCTGGGTGCAGCATGTCCGCCTGATTAATGCCGACAACGGTATTGAAGTCGACAAGCACACCTTTAATAACACCATCAGTAACGTCATTATCAGTGGCACGCGGGTACCCAGACGCTCCGGCCCTGCCGAACACCGTTATGATGCTTACGGCCATCATGGCATCACGTTAAAAGGACGCGATCATTTGTTAACCGATTTCACCCTTGAAGTCAGTTATGTGCATGACGTGACAATGAATAACTGCCACGGCTGCGTGGTAACACGTGGTAGCGCACCGCAAATGAATATGGATCACCATCGTCAGGGTATTTATGCCAGCGTCTGGACAGACCTTAACCTGGGTTCACCACATCGTATGTGGGCAAGCACCGGTAATCCCAGCGAAGGCTTTAATGCCGCGGCGTTTAACACCTTCTGGCAATTACGCAGCACAGCCCCTTCACTCGCTTACTGGCCGGAAGATGGTAACAGTTACCCGCAGTGGGGTTATCACCAGATCAACATCATCGCTACCGATATACAATCTAAGCCAATGATTGGTGAGGGCAACCGCCCCTACCCATATCATCCGGACAATGCGCATCTCGAAACCATGAAAACCAATACAGTCTGGCCACAAAATATTTACGAAGCACAGCTAGAGGCATTCAGGGCTGGTAAATTGACGGGCATGGAGTCACCGGTATTACATTATTAATACCGGTACAACAGAAAAAGCCCTAACTTGTGGGAAAGACTGAGTTTTTTTCTCACAATCTTTATTGTCTGACTATACTTGGAACAATTAACAAAAATAAACAAAGGGTCAAACGTGGATATTTTATTAGTTGATGATCACGCGCTTTTTCGTGAGGGACTCAGCCTGGTATTACAACAACTTGATGATGCCAACATTTTTGAGGCTGAAAATGCAGCCTCTGCATTATCAATTATCGATCAACAGCCCAATCTCGATCTTGTGCTGCTGGACCTTAATTTACCCGATAATAATGACTTCAGTTTACTGCAGTCAGTCAGAACCAAACTGCCTGCCACACCGGTTACCATGCTCTCTGCTACAGAAGATGCGGGACTTATTCAGCAGGCTTTGCAGCTAGGTGCCAGCGGATTTATTACCAAAACATCGAGCTCACAAGTGATGCTACAAGCCATTAACTTAATTCTGGCTGGTGGCTTATACCTGCCACCACAGATGTTACAGAAAACACAGGATATCCCTGAAACCCAGGGCGCCGAGACCATTCCCACCGAAACATCCGCAGCAACAACGGTTAGCAATAAGGCTGAAAGTGATCTCTACTTTACCGAACGACAGATGGATGTATTACGATTATTGGATCAGGGCATGTCGAATAAAGAAATCGCCAGAGATCTCGATATGTCACCGAGCACGGTAAAAGTCCACGTTGCCGCTATACTGCGTGAATGTGAGGCCAGCAATCGAACGCAGGCGGTATCCATGCTTCGACAAG
>Ga0316206_1000630_pt1 | contig 42379 bp, 39 predicted proteins | sample 6monthpyrite_MG_FD_204942 | JGI IMG/M metagenome (GOLD analysis project Ga0316206, IMG submission 204942) | Microbial mat bacterial communities from mineral coupon in-situ incubated in ocean water Damariscotta River, Maine, United States -... | ecosystem: Environmental > Aquatic > Marine >...
ATCAACAGGTAAAATATGTTATGGAAAAACTTAATAACCGACCTAGAAAATGTTTAGGTTTTAAAACACCTAATGAAATATTTTATGGAATCAAACCACCTGTTGCACTAGCAACTTGAATCCGCGTTATCATTTAATAAATCAGTCCCATCTGGGGTGGTTTATTTGCCTTACTGTCATCATAGTGTCTGACAATGAGTCACTCTGTAAAACATACAGAACAGACTAATAGTACGCCTATATATCAAACTAGCTATAACAACCGGATAATATTAATACAGAGCACAAATCTGTAAATAGCTATTGTTCGAATAATTGATACACCTCATGTAAATAACGCTCAAACAGCCAATAGGCTCAATATATAGCAGGGGGAGACAGGTATTTACATAGAGGTTACGCTAGAATACGCGGAAATTTGTTTAGTAATATTAAGATATCATTATGAACTCATCTCACGCAGATAAAAACTGTTACTTTTGTAAAGTAGTCAATGGCGAGGCCGATCCATTTATATTCGAGAATCGATCATTCGTTAGTATATTTGACACCAATCCAGTGAATCCTGGTCACGCACTGATAATACCAAAAAGGCATCTTGCTTCGATTTTTAGTTTGAATGAAATCGAACAAAGTGACTATTTTGCAGCGCTTACTGGCGTCAAGCAGGTAATAGAATCCACGCAAATGAAATCACTCTACGAGGAAATGCTCGAAAGAGATTATCTTAAAGAGCGTCCTACTCCTCATATTGAAACGGTGTTGCAATTACCGTTTCTGGGAAACCAGCCTGATGCCTATACACTCGGAAATAATGATGGAAGGGAAGCCGGGCGAAGTATCGATCACTTGCATGTCATTGTATTACCGCGTTTTAAAGGTGATGTAGAAAATCCAGGTGGCGGTATTCGAAATGTTATTCCTCATCGAGCTCAATATAAAAGGTTGTGAGGAGAGGTGTGGTTTGTATTATGAGCGTTGAATAAAAGGGGCGGTGATAACTAAGATGCAACTACTCTTGTAATTGCTTATCATTTGTCACCGACTCCTTAAATTTTTTTCTCTATTTTCATTAGTGCGGTGTTTGTTAAAATATTAATTTTTAATTAGATTGATTGCTTGAAGAGCAATTTCAAGTTCTTCATTTGTTTTTATAACCAGTGTTGAAACAGTCTGAGAATCTGTGCTGATATCGCAGATTCTACTATTGACTGAGTGATTTTTTTGTTTATCCGCGCCAATACCTAATGAGTCTAAATTTTCGCAACAATGTTCTCGAACCCATGTGTCGTTTTCACCAACACCACCGGTAAATATAATGGCATCAACATGACCCAATATTGCATAGTAGGCGCCGATGTATTTCTTAATTCTATAGACATACATATTCAGTGCTAACTGGGCATCCAGATTGCCACGATCGGCTAGCTTATGTACGTTTCTCATATCGCTTTCACCACAGATACCTTTAAATCCGCTTTGTTTATTTAGTGTGGTTTCTATTTCATTATTATTTAACTTATAAGTATTGGCTGCATAAAATGCAATTGCCGGGTCAATGTCCCCGCAGCGTGTACCCATCATTAAGCCTTCCAGCGGTGTCATTCCCATTGACGTGTCGATGCTAAGGCCATTTTTTATCGCCGTCATGCTGGCACCATTGCCGAGGTGTAAAGTAATAAGATTAAGGCTTTGTAATGGTTTTTTAAGGTAGTCTGCTGCCTGTCTTGCTACGTAATTATGTGAGGTTCCATGAAAGCCGTAGCGCCTTACACTACTTTTTTCATACCAGGATTTAGGTAGGGCATAGCGATAAGCATGCTCCGGGATTGTCTGGTGGAATGTGGTATCAAACACTGCAACTTGTGGTATTGCGCCAAATGCTTTAATGGATTCTTCTATGCCCAGTAGATTAGCTGGGTTCTGCAACGGGGCTAATGGTTCGAGGTTTCTAATTTCATTAATAACCTGTTGGTTTATTATTACGGGTTGACGGAATTTTTCGCCACCATGTACAACTCTGTGGCCAATGCAGAAAAGTTCGTTGCTATCTGTGATAATTTTAGAGCCGACTAAACATGAAAAAATAAGCTGCAGCCCTTCTTTATGATTTGGAATATTTATTAATGCTGATGGTGTACTACTTTTGTGTAGAGTATTAAATTCGTCATTAATTGTAAATTTATGAGAGCTATCTTTATTTCCAATTTTATCAATCATGCCTGAAATAATTTCAGCATGACTGTTTACATCAAAAAGACAGTATTTAATTGATGAGCTGCCGGAATTAATGACGAGAATTTTCATCACAGGTTTTGCGCCTGTATTACAGTGATAACAATTGTGTTCACAATGTCTGTTACTGTGCAGCCTCGGCTTAAATCGTTAACCGGTTTATTTAAACCCTGCAATATTGGCCCAATAGCTATAGCGCCAGATGATCTTTGTACCGCCTTATAGGTATTGTTGCCGGTGTTTAAATCTGGAAAAATTAAAACATTGGCAAAGCCCGCAACTTTGCTGTCAGGTAATTTTGTTTTTGCAACAAGGCTATCAACAGCCGCATCATACTGCATGGGCCCTTCAAGTATTAAGTCAGGCTGTTGTGATTTTGCAAGCTTTACTGCCTGGCGAACCTTTTCAACGGTCTCGCCTTTACCTGATTCACCAGTAGAGTAGGAGAGCATGGCTATACGAGGATTAATATTAAACATGGCGGCGGTTTGAGCTGAGCTGATAGCTATGTCCGCAAGCTGTTGAGCATTTGGCTCAGGGTTTACAGCACAGTCACCATATACGAGTACGCGGTCTTCCAGGCACATGAAAAAAACACTCGAAACTATAGAGGTTCCCGGTTTTGTTTTAATGATTTCAAAAGCGGGCCTGATGGTATGCTGGGTAGTATGAACTGAACCCGAAACCATGCCATCAGCATGGAATAGATGAACCATCATGGTGCCAAAGTAGCTGACATCTTGCATCAGGTCATATGCCATTTCATAACCCACGCCTTTGTGTTTGCGTAACTCATAATAGGTATTGGCATAAAGCTCACGCTGCTCAGAGTGTGCAGGGTCAATAATTTCTACGCTATCGAGTTGTAACCTTAAGGCCTTAATTTTCTGTTGTATCGTCTCTTTGTTACCTAATAGTGTTATTCGAGCAGCGTCTCTGAGTAAGAGTATTTCTGCGGCTCTTAAAATGCGTTCCTCTTCTCCTTCAGGCAATACGATGTGTTTTGGGTTTGCCTTCGCTCTTTGCATCAGTTCGTACTCAAACATAATGGGTGTAACACGATGTGATGTGTTGGAGAGTAGTCGCTGTTTCAGCATCGGCATGTCGATGCTGTTTTCAACCAGGCTAAGTGCGGAGGCGATTTTACTTTCATTTTGCGCATGTAATTGCCCGTGCACGCGTGTAACATTTATAGCAGAGGTGAAAGTATCAGTCGCTACGCTTAGTACAGAGAATGGTAGCTCACCAAGTCCGTCAATAAGTAATTGCACCTGTTTCGCTGGCAGTTGTTTTCCAGTTAATAATAGACCGGCTATTTGCGGATAATTGCTCGAGTTATAGGCCATTACGCTGGCCAGAATAATATCAGATCGGTCGCCTGGGGTTATTATCAGGTCGCCTTTTTCAAGATGGTCAAGAAAATCGGGTATCAGCATTGCCGCGACTTTAAAATTTTCTATCTGGTGGTTAAGTGTCTCATTACACCTGGTTAGTAGTTTTGCATTCAGTGATCTAAAAATGTCGCCGATAGTGGGTTTTTCAAGTGAAATTTCCGATGGAACAATATATACCGGGGCGATGCTATCACTTGCCTGACTAAAATGGAGCTTGAGTTCTTCTATCTGGGCAGATGCTACGCCATTAATAACAGTGGCTAATAGCTCAGAATCATTTTCATTTACATCATGGCGTGTACTGGAAAAAGCACTGAGTATCTGTGTATTGCTGCGACCACTGCCCTGAATTACAGGTATCAGTAGGCATCCCAGATTATTTGCTACATCGGCATTAAAATCAAATTCAAAAATAGATTCCCCTGCAATGTAATCAGAGCCGACACATATAATATGATCACATAATCTTTGTAAATGACGGAACTTGGCTAATATTTTTTTTAACAACTCATGATAAGAGCCCGAGGCTAATAAAGCCCGAGCCTCTATATCAGTGCAGCCATACATAGAGTTGTATGGAAGATCGATCATGTAGCGATGAGAAACTAGTTGAATCAGGTCATCATTTTCTTCATCTGAAATAACAATGGGGCGAAAAAAACCCACCTTGTGGGACAGGCCAGAGTACATATCCATCATTGCCAACATGATGACTGATTTACCACTGCCGTGTTCGGCGCCTGTAATATAGATATTATGTGTTGTTAAATTCATTTACTTTACAAATTTCTTTCTGCGGCTCTGAGGTTTATTTTACATAGTGCTATGGTTTTAGCTATAAAAAATATTGAGGGAATATTACACACAGTATAGACATGAATGATATATGAGGCAGTTATATGGGAAGAGTGAGGCTCCTGCAGTTTAAAGAACACTTTTAATCAGCACATAAAATTATATCCTGTAATTTTATGCCTCTTTAAATATAATTTTCGCTAATCGACAGGCTGAAGGACTACAGGTCGTATGCTGGATCAGACGAAGCGGATCCAGCGTAAGGTATATGTTTTCTGCATTTTAATCGATGTTTTAAATTAGCTGTTTGAGTTTGCAGAGTGCTAGTCAAGTTAATACATGTAATATGAAAAGTCTGACGCCATTAACACTATTTGAATGATAAGTTTTTATTTAACTAGCCTACTCATGATGATCGGTTGTGCTGAAAGTATATGAAATAACAATATTTTTATCGTTAAACTTAACAACTAGATCCTGTGCTTTTTCTGCACGGAACAGGCTGTAATTATACTTTCCGTAGGTCCATGTCTGTTGGCCGTCTTCAGTGCCTGTTCTCCAAGGAGATCCTAGTAGTTCGCGCAACTCCTGCTGAGTGGTTTTTCCTATATGGATATTGCTAACTTTGTCTACAGGGAAATCTTTTCCGACTGTTGCACAGGCAGATAAAAACAGGACAAACATTGCAAATAAGACGGATTTCAGCAACCGCGAATATTTTACTGATGAAAAATTGAGTCTGTGAGTATTCATTGTATTCCTCATTGATATAACCGCCAGCATAACCGAAAAGTGTGGAGTCAGTGTAGCAAATTATTTGTGTTTATGCGCATGTTAGTTGGCTTAGAGCAGTCAAAGGAGGGCGGTACATTATGTGCAATTGGTATTTCTCATCTTGCTGAAAAAACACAAGCTTATCCCGGTAGAATTTTAGTGAACATGATGCTTGTAAAGTGTATGGTTTATCCTATAGGCTCTTTAAAACTAACTAACTAATCAATCGATTTTGAGCCTATTGATTTGTCCCTGATTTTTTTGAGACTATTATAAACAAAATAGTGCTCTGATATCTTTTAATCTAAATTAGTTTCTAACTTTTCGTAATTTTTTATGTCATATACTGACTTAACTTACTGTAGAAGCCATATGAACCTTATCTCATCTATTAAACACCTCTTATTCGTCGCATTACTAAGCCTCACATATTCAGTTACTGCAGCTGAGCTCCCCAACCCACAGTTAATGGGAAGCGATGGCCAACAGCATCATTTAAAAGATTATTTAGCTAAAGATAAGTGGACGACCATTATTGTGTGGGGGCCAAAATGCCCTGCGTGTATTGAAGAAATGCCAGAAATTCAAGGACTATACGATGATATAGAGAAAGTGAATATTAATGTGCTGGGCTTAGCGGTTGATTTCCCTTCATTTACATACGCAAAACTTAAGCAGGTACAGCAATTTGAAGAAGATTATTTCATTACCTTTCCTAATTTGTTGATTAGCTCTGACATATACTACGAACTAGGTTTAGGCCCACTAAAGGGAACGCCTACCGTTATACTCATTAATCCAAAAGGCAAGGTATCAGCAGTGCAGGTTGGTGGTGTACCTGGAAGTGTCATTGAAAAATACGTTGCCGAGGAAGATGCCAAGGCCAAATTAGTTAGTAAACATTAGTAGATAAAGGTGCGGAGAGGTTTATTGTTCAATTTAAGTCTTAATATTTATTTTTTAGGGTGCTAGTTAAAACTATGCACTTTAGTGCAAGGCTTTAGCTGCTACACATGTGTTAATGAAGCTAGAACTATTTCAAGAAAAGTAGGGTGGATCAAATTTTAGTGCAGTTAATAAAATGTATTGTGAGTGGTATTGTATAAGAGAGGGCTTTTAGTCCTCTGTCGTCAACCTATGGACTTTCAGTCCATAGTAGCTGAGTCTGAATATTATTCTGAATATTATAAGTGGCTCTAACGATATTACAGATAATATATGTTAATAATGTAGGTCTCTGTTAACAATTTACCGGGGTATGTTGGATGAGCATTTTTCATACTCAGGTTTAGGCGGAATTACTGGAAGATGTATACATAACAATTGAGTGTTTAGTAAAGACTGGAAAGTCCATATTGAGTGCTGTACTTGCGATAGCTTGAAAGCCGTGTGTAATAAGTCGGTCAGCAAAGTTCATGCGTTTTAACGCCATGTTTGTATTAGGCTGCTATCAATGCTTTGTATAAGGTTACATAGTATATGCTTAAATTAGATGAAAGTAGTAATGAATAAGTGTCTGAATTTTAGTATAGCATTCTGTGTAGGCTGCCAAGCCAGGGCATTATCAGCTTGATATATAGCAGTACTAAACCAATACACATAGGATCATGTACGGAATATAAAATCATTGCTATCTCTTTAAAATTCGGCAGGGCAATTGATATTGATTTCAATATTGCGTATTGGGTGAATGAAAGAAATTTTTTCTGCGTGCAGAAGCAGTCGTGTACCTGCTTCGCGGGATTCATCCGTAGCGTATAATGTGTCGCCAAGAATGGGGTTTCCCAGAGCGGCCATATGCACTCGAAGTTGATGACTTCTACCGGTAGTGGGTATTAATTTAACCAGGCTATTACCGTCGTTGTCTGTCGAAATCAGTTGGTAACTCGTTTTTGATGGTTTGCCGTCCATAAAATCAATTTTTTGTCTGGGTCGATTAGGCCAGTCAGCAATCAAAGGAAGATTAATCACGCCTTTGTGCGAGTCGAGTTCTCCAAACACTCTGGCTATATATTGTTTGTGTATGTCTTTTTTTTCAAAAAGCATACTCAGTGCTCTCTGTGCTTCACTGGTTAATGCAAAAATAATAATACCTGATGTAGGCATATCTAATCGATGAACAATATCAGCATCTGGATACTCAAGCCGCACTCTGGAAAGCAGGCAGTCGCTTTTTTCTATGCCTCTTCCTGGTACAGAAAGTAGTCCAGGTGGTTTGTTTACGATAATCAAATGATCATCTCTGTAAAGTACATGCAGACCGTTGTGATCAGGTGGGTTGTATACGATAGGTTGAATCATTATTCAGCTTATTTTTTCAGTAGCGGTTTAAATAATGGTTCAAGGCCATTTAGCTTCACTTCATAAAGTATGCCTAGCATGCGTCCTAGCTCTCCTTTGGGAAAGCCTTTAGAGTGGTACCAGACGACATAGGGCTCAGGCAGTTCGATAAGCAGTGTCCCGGCGTATTTCCCCGATGGCATACGATAAGCGGCTAACTTTAAGATGTCCGCTTTAGCGGTGTTTGGGTCAAATGTATCTGATGATTCAGGCATATGAGGCGCAATAAAAATTATGGACTCGTATTATAACATTATAAGTTGCATGCATTGAATGCATAGGCTGATCAAGCTACAGTGGTTTGACTTTAGGTTGAGAACGGCAAATGTCTACTGAGAACAGCTTTTTAAAACATAGCGGCGTAGAATATCCTATTATTTGTGGCCCAATGTATCCATGCAGTAATCCGCAGCTGGTTGCGGCCGTTTCTGAATGCGGCGCATTAGGCGTTATACAGCCTATCTCACTCACCTATGTTCATGGTTATTCATTTATCGAGGGGCTGCGTTATACCCAATCTCTAACCAGTAAGCCACTCGGTATGAATTTACTCATTGAGGGCAGTTCGCGTCAATATCGAAACAAAATGCAAGCCTGGTTAAATACTGCACTAGAGGAAGGCGTTCGATTTTTTATTACCTCCATGGGCAAGCCAGACTGGGTGGTTAAGCTGGCTCATGAGGCAGGTGCATTTGTTTATCACGATGTTACCGAATCAAAATGGGCAAATATAGCGGTTGATGTTGGTGTGGATGGGCTGATCGCCGTAAATAACAAGGCAGGTGGGCATGCCGGGAAGATTGCTAAAGAGCAGTTATTTGTTGATCTAATAAAATTTAAGTTACCTGTGGTGTGCGCAGGGGGTATAGCGGATACAGCCGTTTACCGGGATGCGTTAAAACAAGGGTATCAGGCAGTACAAATGGGTACACGATTTATTGCGTCTTTTGAATGCAGCGCTAGTATGGATTATAAACAGGCAATTCTAAAGGCACAGGCCAGTGATATTGTGTTATCAGAACGAATTACAGGTGTGCCAGTCTCGGTGATAAATAATGGCTATATAAAGAGCAGAGACCTGTTTCCCAATAAGCTTGAAAAGGTTTTGCTAAATCATCCTAAATTTAAGCATTTTATGCGCACACTATTGGCGTTAAAGTCGCTAAGAACGCTTAAGAGATCATTAGCCGGCTCAGATAGTAGTAAAGATTGTTGGCAAGCGGGGAAAAGTGTTGAGGCAATAGATTCGATATTATCGGTGCAATCAATTATTGATCTCTATACAAAACCTGATGCTGTTAAAAATTAGACTTGGCAGTCGAATTCAATTTTTCCAGGTAGGCATGGGGTGTTAGAATATGGCTTTCTGGTATCTCCGAACTTAATGCTCTGCAGTTTTCAAGCGTGAGTAAATTAGTCGTTCCATTAGGTATTATAATATCGTAATCAGGGAATTCGGATTGAGGGATAAGGCCTAGCATATGGCTACGCTCAGATGTGAAATTCTGATAATAATAATCAGCTTTGATAGGCCTTAGTAAGGCTTGATGGTGATCTGCTAGCTGGTTATAGCGGGCAAACGTTTTGTTGAAGTAGCTATTGATGTCACACGGGAATTCGCAGCGGCTATCAAAGTCAAAAACGACGAGATTGTTGTTTACCTCGGCACTAAGCACAACGTGATAATCCCAGATAACCGCCTGTTTGCCATTAGATTTGTGTTGTTCAAATAGGGCGATACTATTAGACTGATTAATTATAAATAAAACATCAATGGGGGTCATGCTGCTGTAAGCCAAATTGCTTTCTATTAGCTTCCAGATGTTTTCTTCACAAAATAAAGCTGTATAGTGATATTTTGTTTTATCAAATGTATTCATATGAAAATTACGTAACTTATGCAGTTAACTGAACTTTTAATTATTTTTTCCCTACCACTTGTTGTCTGGTTCTGGATTGATTCTAGCAAAACAATTGAAAGCGCACGAGTTGCTGCATTTAAAATGTGCAAAAAAAATAATGTGCAGTTTCTAGACGATTCTGTGCATCAGATTAAATTTTCCATGGGTAAAAATTCTTATGGTCAATTAAAGTTTGTACGAACCTATGCCTTTGAGTTTACCAATAATGAACACCAGCGCTACAAAGGTGAACTCGTATTTGCAGGCTGTCAACTGTTAAGTTCACAGATGGATGCTTATAGAATATTGAGCACGGATGATGTTGTATGACTACTCAACAGCATTATTTTACAATCTTATGTTTAAAATCAGGTTAAAAATATGATATCTCTATACAGTTTATTACATGTCTTGTCAGCGGTTATTTGGGTAGGCGGAATGTTTTTTGCCTATAATTTTTTACGCCCTGCAGCAGGTGTGGCATTAGAGCCACCTTTGAGGCTTACATTATGGGTGTTAGTATTTAAACGTTTTTTTCCTTTTGTATGGGCATCCGTTATCTTGTTGCCACTAACAGGTTACCTGATGATGTTTAGGGTTTGGGGTGGTTTTGATACGGCGCCTCTGTATGTGCATATAATGAACGGTTTAGGTATTGTTATGATTCTGCTTTATATGCACGTGTTTTTTTCACCCTTTAAGCGTCTTAAGTTAGCGGTAGCAGATCAACGTTGGCCTGATGGTGGTAAAGCGCTGGCGCAAATCCGTGTGTTAGTGGGTATTAATACGACTATTGGTATTGTTGTCGTTATCGTTGCGAGTGCTGGTCGATATCTACTTTTTTAAAGTGTTTATTAGGCGCGATTTATTAAGCTAGGCATTTAAAATTAGAGATCTCATGCTCTCATCGGCCCAATGTACAGCGGTTAAATAAGACTGTATAAATTCGTCGGCATTGTCACCCAGCTTATTAATGTCATCCCAGTTACATTTTTCATATTGCAGCACATGCTTATATATTTCGCCTTGCGGGCCGGTTTGGTCTAACAGGGCCAGTTTTATAGGTGTGCTTAAAATAACCGTGTCGAGTAAATCAACGAGTGGTTGATCCATTAAGGCATCAAGTACAGAAAACAGGCCGATTATAAACATTTGATGCTGAATTTCAGGATGAAGCTTTTGTGCAATGAGTTCACACATTTTGCCGCGGATCATTCCTGTAACAATAAGCTCTGCGGGTTTTCTGTCTACGATTTTTGACATCATAATTAAAGAAACCCAGTTTTTCAGATTATTCATGCCTAATAAAACAATGGCGTCTTTTAATGAGTTAACTTCACTGCGTAAACTGAACGAAGCGCTATTTATGTATCTAAGTAGTTTGTAAGATAAGGTTATATCCTGGACTAATAGTCCTTCAAGCTCATCCGATGTTATTTCAGGATCTTGCAACTTACTAATTAAATTTAAAATAACCAGTTTATTACTGGGTAATGATTTCTTTTCGAGTATTTCAGGCATGCAAAAAAAGTAGCCTTGAAAATAAGAAAAATTACGTTCAAAACAAAAATTATAGATATCATATGTTTCAATTTTTTCGGCAAGCAGCTGTACATTATATGGTTTTAGCAATGCCAGATGCTCATCAATTTGATCGCTACTAAGTGCTTTAATATCTATTTTAATATAATCAGAAAGTTCAATTAATGGGATTAGTTCGTCTCTATAAACAAAATCATCCAGTGCTATTTTATAACCTTCTAATTTAAGTCGTTTAATGCCTGCAATAACATCGTCATCAGGTTCAACATCTTCCAGTACTTCTAGTACGACCTGTTCTTTGAACATGGGCGTTAATGTATTGTTGACGATAAATTCACGGGGTAAGTTAATAAAGGCCAATGCACTGCCAGCAATATTATCAATGCCTATATGCATAAATGAGTTGAGAATGATCTCGCAGGTGGCTTGATCAGTATCTGTAATATTAGCTCTATTGATATTGTCATTACGATAGAGTAATTCATATCCCATAACCGCTTGGCTGCGATTATAAATTGGCTGACGTGCAATAAAAAGATTGTCCATAACTGGCCTGATAATATACGATTAAGTTAATATACACTATTATATAAACAAGTCGAGAATACTCAATATCTCGCATATATCTGGTTTGTTGAGCATGTTATTGCACCAATTTTCATTAAGTAAAACGCAGAAAGACCAGGTGATTGATAGAACCAATGCCTATATAGAGAGGGCCTGTGCATCTCTGAATTTAAAATTGGCGTCCATTGATGTCCGCTTTGATTTATCGGGTAAAACCTCAGGTATGTTTGTGGTTCGTCATGGCAAGGCTCATATACGTTACAACGAAATTATATTTTCCAGGTATTTTGAAGATTCTATTGTCAATACTGTTGCACATGAAGTCGCGCATTATGTGGTTTATTCAACACATAAGTGGAAGAGGGTAAAGCCTCATGGTGTTGAGTGGAAGTCTATTATGACTTTATTTGGTGTGCCAGCAGATGTCACCAGTAAATATGATATTAGTTTGTTGCCACTCAAACAGCAGCGTCGACATGATTATATGTGCGGATGTATGAACCACCAGCTAAGCACTACACGGCATAATAAAATACAGAATAAAAAGACCGCATATCATTGTAAAAAATGTATGCAGCCTTTGAGGTATGTCTGTTAAAGAATATTAAGTGGTGATTAAAAGCCGGATGGAATCTAATCGGCTTACCGGGTTTTGCAAAGCAATTTTATAGGCTTTTAGTTGAGTGCTGAAAAAATCTATTTCTTCATCACGTACCTGAGGGTTAACCAGTTTAAGTGTGCTTAGTCTGTCAATCTCATCTTCCAGCATAATTAACTGGCTGGCGTAATGACTGCTTAAGTATTCAGGGGCATCAGCTTCAATAGATTTTGAAATATCACTTAGAGCCGCCTTAATTTCACTTTCTTTTAACTGCACAATTTGTTTAGCAATGGCTTTATCGACGGGCTTACGTTTTTGTGCGCGGAACTGCTGGCTTATATCTTCACCTTTTTCTGTGACTGTAAATAACAGGGGTAGTGCCTGTAATTGCTGACTATTTATAAGCGTTTGAAATTCGCCAGGGATTTCAATATTTAAAATATAAACGGCTTGTATCAAAAGCTGTCCGGGTTGCATCGAAGGTGATCGTATACTACAAACCGATGTGTTACCCATTTCATTACTTAATAGCATATCAATGCCATTAAGCACCATTGGATGATCCCAGCTTAAAAAGTGCATGTCGTCATGGCTGAGCGCTATTTCACGGTCAAAGGTGATGGTCATGCCATCTTCATGTAAACCGGGGAATGCACCTATCATATGTTCTGCAGGGCTAATAATATAACTGCCGATTTTATGCTCTTCAACATTTACACCATAGCAATCAAATAAATTCATCATGAATGGTTTAAGGTCGGATTGCTTTTCGAAATTTTCAATTTTGTTTTTTAACTTACTGGCGATATCTTTACGGCATGAACTGTACTCAAGTAGTTTATCGCGACCTTCGTGCATTAAGTGATTAAGTTCATCATGTTCAATACGGCATTTTTCTATAAAGAAATCAAAATCGTCATCTGTGCAGTGCCTGGTATCTAGTAGTTCAGTTAGTTGCTGTTTATTTTGTGAAAAAATTTGTGCACCTGCAGGGCAGGTTGTATTAAATGCATCGAGTGCATTGTGATACCAGTTAAAGAGTCGTTGTTGAATAGTTGATTCAAAGTAGGGCACATGTATCTGTATAGTGTTTTGCTGCCCAATACGGTCTAGTCGACCAATACGTTGCTCTAATAAATCAGGATTTAATGGCAAGTCAAATATTACTAGATGATGAGAAAACTGGAAGTTTCTGCCTTCACTGCCTATTTCTGAACACATTAAAATTTGTACACCGGTTTCAGTATCGGCAAAATCAGCTGCTCGTTTATCACGGTCAACAATACTTAAATTTTCATGAAACACGGATGAGGCGATGGCATATTGAGTCTTTAATGCTTTTGAAAGATAGTTTGCGGTTTCTGCAAAGTGACAGATCAGTAAAATTTTATCAGATTTATATTGCTGCATTAAATCGACTAACCAGCTTACCCGTGGATCAAATTTTGTCCAGCCAGTTGATGCATTAACCAGTTCTTCTGGCTGTAATTGTTTAATAACGTCGCTGCTATGTTCGCTGTGTTTTTCAAATGCAGCCTGGTATTCTTCAGGTAATGTCAAAGGATAAGACAAAACATTTCTCTGTGGGAAACCCTGTATGGCTGCACGTGTGTTTCTAAACAGTACACGGCCAGTGCCATGACAATCAAGCAAGTGATGAATTAAGTCTGTTTTTTGCTTACTGCTTAATTTACCCGATTGTAATAATTCAACTTCAACATTACTTTCCAGTGAATTGAGTTTGGCAAGGAGTGTTTCAGATAACGGTTTATCAGCACTTATAGCTTCAATAAGATCGGCAATATCCTGATACTGATTTTCCTGCTGTAGAAAACTATCGTAATCATTGAAGCGGTCTGGGTCGAGTAGGCGTAATCGAGCGAAATGGCTCTCTTTACCAAATTGTTCTGGCGTTGCGGTGAGTAATAAAAGTCCCTTGCTGCGCCTGGCCAATTGTTCCACTAATTCATATTCAGTGCTTACGTGATCTGTGCTCCATGCAAGATGATGCGCTTCATCAATAATCAGTAAATCCCATTCGGCATCAATCACCTGTTGGAAGCGGTCAGGGTTGTCGGTAAATAAATTTAAGCTGCAAAGTATTAGTTGTTCTGCAGAAAAGGGATTAGAAAAATCCGTGCTTTCTATAATTGCTTCGCAGCGTTCTTCGTCAAATATACTAAAAAACAGATTGAAACGCCGTAGTAACTCAACTAGCCACTGATGTATTAAAGGCTCAGGCACAATAATCAGCACGCGGTTAGCACGGCCTGTGCTGAGTTGCTGGTGTAAAATCAGGCCGGCTTCAATGGTTTTACCTAAACCCACTTCATCCGCGAGCAATACGCGTGGTGCATAACGGCTTGCGACTTCATTGGCAATATATAACTGGTGGGGAATTAGGTTGGCGCGCGCGCCGGTTAGGCCGGTAATGCCACTGTTGTAGTTTTTAAGCTGATTTTGCCAGGTTTCATAACGCAGGCTAAACCATTTATCTTTGTCCACCTGTCCGCTGGTGAGGCGTTCGAGTGGTTTGTTTAGTTGGATGGAGGTGTCGAGATCGCGCTCTTCGAGTAATTCTGTTTCAGCGGATTCATTTTCCACAACGTAGGTAATTAGGCCGCCATCTTCTATCACATCAAGAATAAGCAGTTTGCGCTTGTAGATATCGATAATACGCTCACCCACATTAAAGAAAATGCGTGTTAGGGGAGCGCTAGTTTTAGCGTAGGTGCGGGTTTCGCCAGTGGCATGGAACAAAATACTTATGGTGCGATGTTCTACTTCTAATACAATACCCAAACCTAACATCAGTTCGGCATCGTTAATCCAGCGCTGTCCAGCAACAAATTCAGACACAGTTTCACCTAAGGTAAAAATACAGCTATTATACGCGACAATTAAACAGAGTAATAATCAGGTTTTGCAATGAAGGCTAATGAAATAAAGCGCGGTATGTTTATTCACCACAATGGTCAAAATGTAGTCATTAAAAGCCTGCATGTACAAACCGCCTGTTCGCGTAGCGGTAACACGCTGTACAAGTTAAAGGGCAAGGTACTGGTAACCAAGCAGAAATTTGAGCATGCCTTTAAGGGCGATGAAAACGTCGAGATAATTGATGTGTCGCGTCAAAAGGCCCAGCCACTGTTCCGTGAGGGCGATGCCTGGGTGTTTATGGATGCAGAAAATTACGAGCAATACACCGTAGATGACGATGATATGCTGGACGAACTACCCTTTGTAACCGAAGGTATGGAGGGTGTAGAGGCACTGGTGGTGGAAGATCAGGTAATGGGTATAGAGTTACCAGCAACCGTTGTGCTCACGATAGAAGAAACCTCACCCGCCATGAAGGCCGCGTCTTCCTCATCACGCACCAAGCCTGCCACCTTAAATACGGGTTTGGTTGTGCAGGTGCCGGAATATCTTACGCCGGGTGAAGCCATCAAGGTGAATACCGAAACACAGGAATATGTCTCCAGGGCCTAAATGATGGCCTGGTACGTTTATCTCTTAAATTGTGCGGATGATACCTTTTACACGGGTATCACAACGCAGCCAAAGCGTCGCTTACATGAGCATAATCATGATGACAAAAAAGCGGCAAAATACACCCGTGCAAGGCGGCCGCTAAGTATGGTGTACTTTGAGTTGTGCGAATCTCGCTCTGATGCAGGCTCCAGAGAGTATGAAATCCGCAGGCTTAGTCGAGCAAAGAAACAGGCTCTGGCTGATTCAATGGCCGAAATTATGCTCGCCTCACTGGTAGAGAACACTACTCATTAAGCTCATAATAACCACATTTAATACCTTAATTTAATTTATGGTGGAATAAAGACTTTCAGGCCGAGCTTTAAGGCAATTCAGTATATGATGTGTGCACAATATTCAGCTGGCGATGCGTAAGGTATTGCCAGACATTACATAACGACAAATAAGGAACACCAATGAAACTAATTCTATTAGGCGCACCAGGCGCTGGTAAAGGTACTGTTGCTAAATTACTAACTAAAATGGATGGTTCGGTTCAAATTTCTACGGGCGACATTTTACGTGCTGCGGTTGCTGCTGGCACAGAGCTTGGCAAAAAAGCACAGGCGGCGATGAAAGCGGGTGATTTAGTCTCTGATGATTTAATCATGGGCATTATGGGCGAACGTTTAAAAGAAGACGATTGTAAAGCGGGTTATTTACTAGATGGTTTCCCACGTACTATCCCACAGGCAGAAGCATTAAAAGTTATGCTAGCGGATATGGGCGAAAAATTAGATATGGTTGTAGATATTCAAGTTGCACGTGATGTGATTCTTGATCGTTTAACAACGCGTCGTACGTGTACTAAATGTGGTGAAATTTACAATGTAAAATCTAATCCACCAAAAGTGGAAGGTGTTTGCGATAAGTGCGGCGGACCTGTTGTACAGCGTGATGACGAAACCGAAGAAGCAATCAGTAATCGTTTAGACGTATTCAACGAGCAAACGGCACCACTAGTTGGCTTCTATGAGAAAGAAGGTAATTTGGTATCAGTTGATGCGACATCTAGTCAGTCTGTTCTTGATGCAATTACGGCTCGTTTAGAAGCGAATAAGTAATTACAAAACATGAAGAATTAAACTCAAATGTTTAATTCTTTTGTAAAGCCCTCTCTACCAATGGTAGAGAGGGCTTTTTTGTGCCTGAAAGAATCTGTTTATATCTTCAATATTGTATTGGATTGTAAATTTCGTGAACAAATCGTAGATATGGAAGTCGCTGTATAATGATTAAAGTATCAACAAATATTTAAAAGAGATAAAATAGCTTCTGGTTATATTTACCTGTTAATTCAATACAATGATATTTTAAATGATGATTACACAAACACCTGGTTTTCGATTTTTATGCATAGGCATATTTATACTTGCTTCAGCTAATGCCTTTTCGGCACCTAATGCCAATGATGTACAGCGTTTTAATTCTTTTTATAAATATGCATTAATTTCTAATGCTGCCTATCAGGGCAGAAATGATGTCGAAAAAATTCTCGCGGGATCGGAATACACAATAACTAAACAGGGTGAGTTACCCGGTTACTATGTCGGTTACTTTCTAGCAACTAATCACAAGTTGAAGAAGCAAGTTTTGGTCGTGCGTGGAACTTCAAATGTTGAAAATGCAATGCTTGATATTGCACTTAAGTTATTACCGAATAAGCATACGGGTGTAAAGTTACATCAGGGTTTTGCCCTGACTGCTGATTTTATTTATAACGAATTAAAATCTTCATTGAATAAAGGTTACCGGATTAGCACAACAGGGCATAGTCTTGGTGGTGCTGTGGCATTAATACTCGCCATGTATATAGATTCAGATGGTTATAATGTGGGTAAGGTCGTTACTTTTGGTCAGCCCAAGGTGACCAATATCGGTGGTAGCAAACGCTTTGCACATCTTGATGTTACTCGTTTGGTTATGCCCAGCGATATGGTACCTCTGATGCCACCAATGGATGCGATGGATATGATGAATGTAGATATTTATTGGCACCTTGGTACTGAAATAGTACTGCAAAAAGGCAATACCTATTCACAGCTTGAAGGTGTTAACAGTATGCTGCGGGCAACTGATTTTTTAAACGAAGTAATCAGCGAGAAAAATTTGCAAGAGCATTTTATGGCAGGGTATATCAATTCACTGAAGTTAAAACAGGTTGATCCACAACAAATCCCTTATAAAAATAACTTTAATATTTACAATTTTTTTAATGGTTAAAGTATTCACTTATGAATATTAATAATTCATTGTCTGATAAAGATGAAGTAAGTTGTGATAACTGCGAGGCCTGTTGTTGTCGGTTAGAGGTCATGCTTATCTCAGGGACCGGCGTACCGTACTACTATATTGAAGAAAGTGAGTTGGGTGGTAGTGTTATGGCGAGACTGGAGGATGGCTGGTGTGTGGCTTTAGATCGTAACACAATGAAATGTACGATTTATGATAAGCGTCCATGGGTTTGTCGTGAGTTTACCATGGGTGAATATGAATGCCTTATAGAGCGAAAGGAATATCTCAGATAGAGAAATTCAATAATGTATAAAAACACAGTGCTGGTTGTTCTCGTTATTTATACTACGTTAAACCTCAGCAGTTATATGACTGTAAAAATTTATCAAAATCTTCTGCCGGCATCGGTCGAGCAATAAAATAACCTTGAGCAATATCACAGCCTAGTGCATTAAGTCTGTCAAGAATTTCTTTTGTCTCTACACCTTCGGCTACTACGGTTAAACCAAGGTTGTGTGCAAGGTCAATAATTGATCGCACAATAATTTGATCATCAGCAAACTCAATCATGTCTTTTATAAACGACTGATCAATCTTTAATTCATTAACAGGCAGTTTTTTTAATCGGCTGAGCGATGAATAGCCAGTTCCAAAATCATCAATAGAAAGTTCAATGCCCAGAGAGCGTAAACGGGTAAGTGAGTCGAAGACGAAATCATGGTTAGATAAAAATAGGCTTTCTGTTATTTCAAAAATTATACGCTTGCAAACAGAAAATTCAGTTATGCGGCTTTCTATTTCATTAATAAATTCAGGGTTCATTAATGTCTTAGTAGAAATGTTTATTGCCACTTTTATATTGTGACCAGCCGACATCCAGCGTTTGATGTTAATCACCGCTTTATCTATTGCACTGTAAGTGTATTTGTCGATAGAGTTATACTGCTCTAATGCATCGATAAAAATATCAGGTGGAATATATCCTTTAGTCGGGTGTCTCCAACGCCCCAAGGCCTCTGCAGAAATTATGGTATTTGTTTTTATATCTATTTTTGGCTGATAATATAATTCAAATTGATTTTCATTAAATGCATGGCCAATATCCACAGCCAAACTAATATGTGTATCATTGACCAGATCTTCAACTTCATCGTATATATGATAACTGGTATTATTTTTTTTGGCAGCATGCAATGCTATATCTGCATGTCTGAGCAATAGGCTGCGATCCCTGCCATGTTCAGGAAACATGCTAATACCAAAGCTGGCGCTTATATTGAGTTCATGGTGATGTTTAATTGAAAAATTATCTTCAAGATGGCTGATTATTAACTTAATTTTTTCGATGGTTTTAGGCGGGGATGTTTCAGGGATAATTAAAATAAATTCATCACTACCTAATCTGCTAAATGTTTCATTTGGGGACAGGGTTTCATTGATTTTTTTACAAAACTCGATGAGTATCTGGTCGCCACATTCATGTCCTAGCGCATCATTCATTGCCTTGAAGTTATTTATATCAATGATCACAATACTCAGTATTTGTTTTTCTCGAACAGCAATAAGTAACTGTGTTTTTGCTCTGTCACGGAATAGAATTCTATTAGGTAAGCCTGTAAGTGAATCGTATAAAGTAAGTTGTTCAACTTTTTGGTTAGACTCTGAATATTGCTTATTTAGTTTTTCAATACGACGCTGGTGTTCAAGTAAGTTATTTTGCGTATCTTCTAGTTCTTTTACCGATATTGCATTTTCTATTGCGATAGAAACAATGCCTGAGAACATCGATAACATGTTCAGATCACGACGCGTAAATTCAAGGCCATCTTTTTTATTGATTGCGGCAATGCCGCCAAGGAATGATTTTCTACCCTGCAATGGTACGAGTATTAGCGTGCCCGCTTCTTTTTCCCACTGATTGCGTTCTGTTTCACTTAATTCTTCTAATACGCCTTTCCACCAGGCTTTTTTATGTTTCCATACCCAGCCACATACGCCGAAGTCCAGGGGGAGGGATTCTCCAATGATTTCATCAACATTTACCCCGGCACCACCACTATAGGTGTAGGTAGTATTGTTTTTATCCAGTGTAGGTATAAGAATAGTTTCTGCATCAACTAGCTGCAGTGCACGCTTTGCGACTGTGTCGAAGACTTTTTCCAGATTTAGTTCACTGGCGATTAATTTGAATGTATCTTGAAGTAATTCGATTTCAGATTCCCGTTCCTTCAGTTCTGATCTGAAATCTACTTCAATGAGTTGGCTATTTGTCATGAAGGAATGTTTCGTTTTTTAATGATTACACCGAAGTGTAGTACAAGATAATGAATAAATTCTGTGTGCGGGTTAACTATTTAAGTATTAAATATAACAAAATCAAGTTGATAATAAACATTGCTGATGCCATGGTTTGCCAAAACATAATGGGGTCTTTTTCTACTAATGGCATGCGACCCTTCATAAAGGCTTCATTAGGGTGTGTTACATCATGATAAAACTCTGAGAAGCTGTCATAGCGCATTCTATGATCAATTCTCACGGCCTTCTCAATAGCTCCATCCAGCCATAATGGAATCATAGGGTTATGTCTTATTGAGTGGGTGTATTTTATTTTGCTAATGCTACGCCAGTCTAGATTTTTATCGGATTGATCGCCGTACGGGAGTTTTCCTGTGAGCATTTCATATGCAATCACACCAAGTGAAAACAGGTCGGACTTTGTTGAGCCAGCCATGCCCATTAAATATTCTGGCGCGGTGTAATTTTTTGTACCTAGTAGCTCCAGGCGTTCAACTGGCGAAGCAATTTCCTGAATTCCAGCGACTTTAATGGCACCTAAATCAATAATTTTTACGCTGCCATCACTCGCTACCATGATGTTGTCTGGTTTTAAGTCGCGATGTAGCATTTCCAGGCGGTGTAATCCGCGCAGGCCCTGGATAATCTGCTTGAGTATATCTGTAACTTGTTTAATTGCCGGGTTAGGGTTTTCAATAATCCACTCAGCCAGTGTAATTCCTTCGATGTATTCAATTAAAAAATATTGGCAGCTGCGTTTACGTTTTTGTTCATAGGTAACCATTACATTAGGGTTGTAAATCCGCTTGCCTGCCCATTCTTCCATATGAAAGCGATCTATATATGAGGCATCATCATTGTAATTAACAGATGGCGTCTTCATTAACATTATTTGCGACGTTTCAGTATCTTCAACGATATATAGCTGCGATGTAGAGCTGGAGTGAAAGTCGCTAATAACCTTGTAGCCATCTATTATCATGCCAGCAGAAAGATCCGGCGGGAAAGGCAGTCGAATTAGATCATTTATAACTTCATTGGCCTGCTGGCTGGGCAGGGTTTCTATCTGAATAATTTGGCAAGTTACATTATCGTGGCTGCCATTGGTTAGCGCCTTGCTCACCAGTTGTTCTGCCAGAGCAGTTAAATTTTCTGTTTGGCTAGCAATATCATTTATTTGCTTGTTGGATAGATAGTCGTGAATACCATCGGTGGTCATTACAAAAACGTCAGCCAATTCCAAATCAACGGTTTTATAGTCAATGTCGAGGTGTAAGTCGACGCCTACGGCGCGGCTAAGATAATTTTTTTCCTGTGAAATCCAAATGCGGTGATCGGTTGTCAGTTGTTCTATATTTCCATCGCGTAGGCGATATATCCGACTATCACCAATGTGTAATATATGTGCGGTCGTTGATTTAAGAATCAGCGCGGAGAAAGTAGTTACGTAGGCTTTGGCGTGTTCGGTTGTACTCTTGCCGTACAGCCAGCTATTTAAAGCAGTTAATACTTTTGCGGCTGAGGTTTTAACTGTCCAGCTCTCAGGTGTGCTGTAATAATCGCTAAAAAAACCTTTTACAACGTATTCGGAGGCCTCTTTAGGGTAGGTGCAGCTACCCATGCCATCTGCAACGATGGCGGCAATACCTTTGTTGTCGAGTAACTGGTTTTCAGGCGTAACAATGCCGTAAGAGTCTTCGTTGTTTTGTTTTAAGCCTGTTTCGCTGCATTGTGCGACGACTATTTTTAACGAGTTGTTCATTGTATATTTATGCTTGGTTGTTTTTTATCACTGACCATTACAATTAAACGAAATTTAAAGTGTTTATGTTTCGATTATTTGAACCGTTCCATCCGGTAAAATTTCGGTCATTGTGCTAGAAGGTTCTTTTAATATAAATGCGGTAGCAAGGAATACAAATGTAGCTGCGCAGGCTATAACCAGAAAGAAAATTTCCGCAGAGACAAACGAAAGAACCGTTAAAAATGTAACGCCACCGACATTACCATATGCACCTGTCATACCTGCTATCTGTCCTGTTAAGCGACGTTTTATTAATGGCACAACAGCATATACAGAGCCGTTACCCGCATTTACAAATAGCGAGCAGAAAATAGTCACCGCAATTGCTGCTGCCAGAGACCAGCTTGCATCAATTTGGCTCATCATAGAATAGCCCAAAATAAGGCCAAACATAATAATAACCAGTGTACGTTTACGTCCGAATTTATCAGACAGCCAGCCACCAGCGGGGCGCATAACTAAATTTAATCCCGCAAAGATTGAAGCAACAAGACCGGCACCGGTTGCAGATAATTCAAAGGTATCCATAAAGAACAGTGGCAGCATTGAAATAATGGCTAACTCTGAACCAAAGGTAACCATGTAAGCGAGATTTAATACCGCTACCTGGCTAAAATTGTAACGCTCAATTTCAGGTACTTCTGCCGTAAATACATGGTGATTAACCTGATACATGCGGATTGTTTGAAATATATAAATACTCGCGAGTACTACATAGATAGTATTAGTAACGGTTGCATCTAACATACCTATATTGCTGGGGCTGAGTTTCCATGCGAGTACAGCAAGCGCTGCATACATAGGGATATTCATTATCAGGTAAAGTATGAAATCACCTTTGCTGGATATTTCCAGCGCACCACTTTTCTTTGGCTTGAAGTAAGTCGAACCTTTGGGTGTGTCGCTTGTACTGAAGTAATAAACGAATGAGTATACAAAAGCCAGCACACCTGTAGATGCAACGGCATAGCGCCAGCCATCATCCCCACCAAACATCAGTGCAATAGTCGGTAAACTTATAGCTGCACCAGCAGAGCCAAAGTTACCCCAACCACCGTATATGCCCTGAGCAATACCTGTTTGGCGTGCAGGGTACCATTCTGAGATCATGCGAATGCCGATAACAAAACCTGCGCCAGCAAAACCCAGTAAAAATCGCATTAAAGCCAGTTGCTCATAATCTTGCGCCATAGCAAAACCAAAGCAGAGTAGAGCGGACACCATAAGCAGCATGGAATAAATGCGTTTAGGTCCAAAGCTGTCAACCAGCATTCCAATTATGATTCGAGCGGGAATTGTTAAGGCAACATTTAATATTAGGAGCGTTTTAATTTGTTGGTCGGTTAAGCCCATGCTTTCGCGCAAAGCCGCAAGCAGAGGCGCGTGGTTAAACCAAATTACAAAGGTAATAAAAAAGGCAATCCATGAAAGGTGCAATATTCGTGTATTGCCGCTAAAGGATAATATTTTGAAATTGTCTGAGGCATTCATACGATATTAAATCCGGTTAATTTTTGTTACTAGTAATTAAGCATGAATTGAGCCAAATGCTATTTAGTTATTAAATACAATAGGTTAGTACTATTAATAGGACTTAAGGATGTAGGTTATTGCTCTATAATGGTGCGTAATGTTCATAATTTAGTCAATATTGAGTTTGTGTTTCTGGATCTACTGAAAAATCATTACCCGCTTCCCACTGCGTAGTTAAGGTCTTTAGGGTGCAATTTTGTATTCTCTACTGCACATTAAAAATTCATTCGATGCAGAAAACTAATTTTACGCACCATTTAAGTGCATTCCATCAAAGTAAATTCATCTAAATAAATCGAATAAATCTAATTATATCTTTATATATCAGAATGTTATATTTTAAATTAGTGATTGGCATAATAAATGCATTGGTACATGTAATTAGAATTTACCTCGTCTTTGGAGTCTACACACATGAAAGCACAACTTGTTGTTATTGGTAATGGCATGGCTGGTATGCGTACAGTTGAAGAATTGCTCAAACTTACGCCTGAAAAATATGAAATTACGGTATTTGGTGCAGAGCCATATGGCAATTATAACCGCATCCTGTTATCACCTGTTTTATGTGGTGAAAAGGCCATTGATGAAATCATGTTGAATGATGAGCAATGGTATATCGATAACGACGTAACTCTGCACAAGGGCGTGAAGGTTACGGACGTAGATCGTAATAAATGCATTGTAACCGCGGAAGATGGCACACAGGTAAAATATGATCGGTTGTTAATTTCTACGGGTTCAGATCCTTTTATAATTCCAATTCCGGGGCACGATCTCCCGGGTGTTATCGGCTTCCGCGATATTAAAGATGTCGACACGATGATTGAGACCTCGAAAACTAAAAACAAGGCCGTTGTTATTGGTGGCGGACTTCTAGGTTTAGAGGCAGCCAATGGCTTAATGAAGCAGGGCATGGACGTTACGGTTGTACATTTAATGGACTGGTTAATGGAACGTCAGATGGATGATGTTTCGGGTGAGATGCTAAAGAACTCACTAGAAGCGCAGGGCATGACGTTTAAGATGAAGGCATCGACCACTGAAATTCAGGGTGACGGAAAAGTTGAAAAGGTTATCTTTGCAGATGGCTCTGAAGAGTCAGCAGACCTGGTGGTTATGGCCGTGGGTATTCGTCCTAATATTGAACTTGCGAAGAAAATTGGTCTGCATTGTGAACGCGGCATTGTAGTAAACGATACCTTGCAAACATATGATCCAAAAATATATGCCATCGGTGAATGTATTGAGCATCGTGGTTTAACGTACGGCTTAGTCGCGCCACTCTTCGAGATGGCAAAAGTCTGTGCGAATCACCTGGCTGAATATGGAATTGGTATTTACACGGGTTCTATTACCTCAACAAAACTTAAAGTAACAGGCATTGATTTATTCTCTGCGGGTGACTTTATGGGTAATGAAACAACAGAAGAAATTGTTGTTCGCGATGCTAGCCGTGGTGTTTACAAAAAGATTGTAATTAAAGACGAGAAAATTCTCGGTGCTGTTTTATACGGTGACACGATTGACGGTGCATGGTACTTCCAGTTAATGCGAGAAGGCACCAACATTACAGATATCCGCGATGCATTAATGTTTGGTCAGGGTCATTTAGGTGATTCGGGTCATGGCGGTAATGTGGCTGCTAGCATGGCAGATGATGCAGAAATTTGTGGTTGTAATGGTGTTACGAAGTGTGAAGTTGTCAATGCAATAACAGAACAGGGCTTATTCACATTAGATGAAGTGCGTGCACATACCAAAGCATCTTCTTCCTGTGGTTCATGTACTGGTTTAGTAGAACAGTTATTAGAAGCAACACTGGGTGGTGATTATGCAGCACCTGAAGCAAAACCAATGTGTGCTTGTACAGATCACACACATGATCATGTTCGTGAACAAATTCGTACGCAAAAGCTAACATCAATTTCTGATGTATATACAAAGCTAGACTGGAAAACACAGGATGGCTGTGCAGCATGTCGTATGTCGGTTAACTATTACCTGATCAGTTCATGGCCTAAGGAGGCATTTGACGATCCACAGTCTCGTTTCATTAATGAGCGCGCCCACGCAAATATTCAGAAAGATGGTACCTACTCAGTAATTCCACGTATGTGGGGTGGTATGACAACACCAAAAGAACTGCGTGCAATTGCAAATGTTGCAGAGAAGTTTGACCTGGATACAGTTCATGTAACCGGTGGCCAGCGTATCGGTTTATACGGTGTGAAGAAAGAAGAGTTGCCATTAATCTGGAAAGACTTAAACGATGAAGGCCTGGTTTCAGGCCATGCATACGGTAAAGCACTGCGTACCGTTAAAACTTGCGTAGGTAAAGAGTGGTGTCGTTTTGGTACACAAGACTCTACAGCGATTGGTATTAAACTTGAGCAGCTTTCATGGGGTTCATGGATGCCGCATAAATTTAAGATGGCAGCATCGGGTTGTCCACGTAACTGTGCCGAAGCCACGATTAAAGACTTTGGTGTTGTATGTGTAGATTCAGGCTATGAATTACACATCGGTGGTAACGGTGGTATTAAAGTTCGTGCAACTGATTTATTAACACGTGTTGATACAGAAGAAGAAGTGCTTGAATACGCAGCAGCGTTCTGCCAAATCTATCGTGAAGAGGCGCGTTATCTGGAACGTACTGCACCCTGGATTGAACGTGTTGGTTTCACCTATGTTAAAGAAAGCATTGTCGATAATGCAGAACAACGTAAAGAACTGGCTGAGCGCTTTAAGTACTCACAGGAAATCACACATTCACAAGATGATCCCTGGGCTGCTCGTGCAACGGGTGGTGTTGAAGCGCATGAGTTTGTACCGATGAAGGTAATTGGCTAAATAACAATTCCAGCTTACGCCTGTGTGATTCCAGTGCTGCGTTAAAAAATGGACATTTACATTTGTAAACTTACATTTTTCGCCTTGCTCTGAAAATCACACAGACGAAATCTAAAAAGTTATTAATAAATAAAGCCAACGAGTTTGGTTATTAAGGAATTAAAGATTAGGTGAAAATTATGTCAAATTGGATAGAAGTAGGTTCAGTAGAAGATATTCCTGCACTAGGCGCGCGTGTAGTTAAAAATGGAGATATTGATATCGCAGTATTTCGTAATAAAAATGATGAAGTATTTGCGGTGAATGATAGCTGTCCGCATAAACAGGGAAAATTGTCTCAGGGCATCGTTCATGGTCAGTCTGTGACATGTCCATTACATAACTGGAAAATAGATTTAACAACGGGTGAAGCAATGGGGCCAGACGAAGGTTGTACTGGACATTATGCGACCAAAATTGAAGCTGGAAAAATATTCCTGGAAATAAAATAACGCCATTAAATATTCTGTAACTAATATTCAGAATATTTAAAAAAAATTATATCGAAAATTTTATTAAAGTGAAGATGGAGTTCTCCCTCAATGTTGTTTGGCCGTAGTAAGAAAAATGCTATAAAAATAGCTGATAAAGGTGTGGTTGAATGGAAATATACAACCTGTGGTTATTGCTCTACGGGTTGTTCCATTGAAGTAGGCATAAATGGCGAAGGTGAGGCTGTATCTTCACGCGGTGTGGGTGGTGCGGATGTTAATCGCGGCAAGCTTTGTATTAAAGGTATTTTCGAGCATGAATTATTTAAAACAGAAGGTCGTGGTAAAAAACCATTAGTTCGTAACTCTACGATTGAAGAATATAAAGATGCTGAATGGGGTCCTGCATTAGATTCCATGGCTGAAAAAATAAAAGATATTCAAAGTAAATATGGGCGAGATGCTTTTGCAGTCGTTTCTACCGGTCAAATTCTTACCGAAGAATTTTATGCCCTGGGTAAATTAACCCGTGGAGCAATAGGTACTAATAACTACGATGGTAATACAACGCTATGTATGGCATCGGCCGTGTCTGGATACAAGCGTTCTTTTGGTCAAGATGGTCCTCCAGGTTGTTATGAAGATTTTGAACATACCGATTGTTTAATTGCCTTTGGTTCTAACCTTCCCGAGCAGCACCCTATTATTTACTGGCGCATGAAAGAAGCCATGGAGAAACGTAAGTTTCCATTAATAGTGGTTGACCCACGTGTAACAATGCTCGCGCAATTCGCAGATATGCATTTAGCGATTAATCCTGGAACCGACGTTGTATTACTTAATTCACTAGCCCACGTTATTATTGACGAAGGTCTGGCGGATATGGATTACATTGAAAAACACACCAATGGCATGGAAGAGTTTACGGCCATTGTTGAAGAATATGATCCTGTTAGTGCATCTAAAATTTGTGGCATAGATGAAGACACTATCCGTAATGTGGCGCGCCTGTATGCAAAAGCAGGGCAGGCAATGTCAATATGGACGATGGGAATTAATCAAAGTACACATGGTTCAGACGGTGTGGTGGGAATTAATAATTTAAATTTAATTACCGGGAATATTGGCAAACCTGGTGGCACGAGTTTATCTATTACGGGGCAAAGCAATGCAATGGGTACACGTGAGTGGTCATCGTGTTCTGGATTGCCTGGTCATCGTGCATTAGAAAATGCAGATCACCGTAAAGAAGTCGCCGATTTCTGGGGGATAGACCCAGAATTTTTACCTAAACAGCGCGGTATGTTTCAAACAGATATTTTTCCTGCTATTGAAACGGGGCAAATTAAAGGCCTCTGGTTAATTGGCACTAATCCAATGACTTCAATGCCAAATACGTCTCGCATTCGTAAAACATTAGAAAAACTAGATTTCCTGGTGGTTCAAGATGCGTACTCTGATGTTGAAACAACACAGTACGCGCATATGTTTTTACCGGCGGCTATCTGGGCAGAAAAGGATGGCTGTTTTACAAATACAGAACGTCGCGTAAATCGAGTTACAAATGTTGCAAAACCACACGGCGATTCAAAGCCGGATTTATGGATCTTTAGTAATTTATCCAAACGTTTTGAAAACGGCTTGAAAATGAAATTTTCAGAAAATGCTGAAGATATGTTTGAAGAAATGAAAGCGTTATCTAAAGGCAAAGATCGTAATCTTGATATTTCAGGTATGAGCTACGAAAAAATTGAAAAGAATCGCGGGTTGCAGTGGCCTTGTCGTGAAGGTGATGAAAAGGGTGCACAGCGTTTATACAGTGATGGTAAATTCCCATACCCTGATGGCAAGGCAAAAATTACACCACTGCCATTTATAGATAACAATGAGCGCCCTTGTACTGATTATCAATTCTGGTTGAACTCTGGTCGTGTAGTAGAGCACTTTCATACACGTACACGTACTGGAAAAATAGGTAATCAAAATAAATTTTCACCGACACCTTATATGGAAATGAACCCAGATTCGGCGGCTGAGTTGGGTATTAAACATCAAACATATGTTCGTTGTGTTTCACGACGTGGTGATGCCGTTGTAATGGTGCAACTAACACAGCGTATTCCACGTGATATGGTATTTATTCCATTCCATTTTCATGATTGTGTAAATCGACTGACCTTAGGTTTATTAGATCCTCATTCTCGCCAGCCCGCATTCAAACAAAATGCAGTGCGCATAGAAATGATTGATCAGAAAGAAGCTGCGCAACGTAACCTAGAAGCGAGAGAGTATTAATCATGTTCCACGTTAGAGATGACGAACCCAAATATGCTTTTTTGAATGATAAAACCGACAAAGGCACAAATGTCTACGGTAAGTTTATTCAAACAATCGAAAAATCTAGCGAGTTATACGATAAAAGCTTAAACATTAACAATGATGATGGAATAGGTGAAAACCCAAATCGTTACAAACAACATGGTTTTCATTTTACGGCCGATAATTGTATTGGTTGCCATGCCTGTGAAGCAGCGTGTAGTGAAAAAAATGATAACCCCGCACATATTGCATTTCGTTCTGTTGGTTATGTAGAGGGTGGTACTTATCCAGATTTCAATCGTGTAAATATTTCTATGGCATGTAACCACTGTGATGACCCAGTGTGTTTAAAGGGATGTCCAACGCGTGCGTATACTAAATATGCAGAATACGGTGCTGTATTGCAGGACCCTGATATTTGTTTTGGTTGTGGTTACTGCACCTGGGTTTGCCCATACAATGCGCCACAACTTGATCCTGTAAAAGGCCAGGTTAGTAAATGTAATATGTGCGTTGATCGCTTAGAAGTAGGTTTAAAGCCTGCATGTGTATCAGCCTGTTTAGGTAATGCATTGAATTTTGGTGTCATTGAAAATACACCAGAGAATCGTGAGCAGGCTAAAACAGAAATCCCAGGGTTCCCTCGAACAGATATTACAAATCCGAATATTCGTTTTCAACAAATAAAAACCTTACCTAATGAAATGACGCGTACAGATAGTATGGCGATTAAATATCACAAAGATAAAGAAACCGGATCATATGAACCTGTTGTTGATAAAAAGAATGGGTTAAAGCAGAGCTGGAGTTTTGATAAACTGCGCTCGCGTGAAGATCCATTGGTTATATTTACATTGGTGTCGCAAGCAGTGACTGGTGCATTTTTGTTAATGTTTATCGGTAATCTGGCGGGTATTGAAGCTATACAGAAAGTAGTCAACTCTGCTGCATATTTACCTATGTTATTTGTAATGCTAGGTTTGGAAGGCATTGCCTTATTCCTTTCTACTATGCACCTTGGGAAACCGCATCGTTTTTACCGTGCGTTTAATAACCTAAGGTATTCGCCAGTGAGTCGTGAAGTGGCTGGCATCGCTGTGTTTTTTAACAGTTTAGGTGCTCACTTTGTAGCGTCGTTAATCGATATGGAAATTGCACAACAAGCCGCAGTGTTCTTTGCCTATGCGGCGGCGCTGTCTGGTCCAGTCGCTATCTACTTCATGCATAAAATTTATCGTATTGAAGCACGTCCATACTGGAATCATTGGCAGGTGCTTACCGCTTTTTACGGTAACATGCTTACGCTGGGCGGCTTATTAACGGGTTTGATTTTTGTACCTTATTTTATCTTCAATCAACAAGCCGTTGTGGAGCTATTACAAATCGTAGCTGTGTTAATGGCAGCAGGCTTAGCGATTGAAGGCATAGGTCATTATTTTCATGCCAAACATTTAAATGTAAAAGGACGTGAAGGAGCCGTATCATATTACGAACAGGTTACTACTTTCGGTAAAACATATAATTTAAGAAATGTGTTATTGATGGTGAATTTGTTAGCAGTAATCGCATTAGCATTTATTGACGCCTCATCTATGCTTGTGTTACTAGCATGGTCGACGCTGGCTCTCAGTGTCATCTTAGTTGCCGTTGTTAGTCGTGCGATGTTTTATGTCATGGTGGTACCAACGACCATGCCGGGTGCATTTTTCTGGAAGAATAAAGGTTTTGAAGAGCATGCACGTGAGTCTGGTTTAGCAAAAATGCCTCAAGTAGGTGTTATCGCAGATGTACACTAATAATATTTAATAATTCATATACAAAATCTATGTCTACTAATAGTGGTAGATGTAGTAAAGATAGTTTAGGAGATTTTTATGGCTGGTAAAATTCATTACCCCAACATGCAAACACAGACAACAGTCGTAGACGGAATAGAAATATTATTAGACGGTGAAGGTTATTTGCTAGACCTTGATGAATGGACAACTAATTTTGTAAATGTAAGGGCAGAAGCAGAGGGTTTAAAACTTACCGATGAACACTGGCAAGTTATTAATTTTATTCGTCATTTTTATTCAAAACATGGTGTACAAGCCCCAGTGCGAGATATGATTAAATATTTCAAAATAATGTGGGGAAAAGAAAAAGGTAATACACGATATCTTCATCAAATATTTCCATTGGGCGGCCCACAAAAACAGGGGAATCGTTTAGCTGGCGTGCGTAAACCTAAAGGTGAGCACTAAACCTAAATAATGATCGTTTATCAAATCAATGATGGTAATCGTTAAAAATATTACCGTATATGATCACTATGAAGACAAATCTTAAAAATATATGTAATGTTTAAATACTAAATTTTTAGGTCAGATATAAGCGCTATAATACAGCTTAAACAGTTGCATCCGCTACTGATTCATTGATTTCAAGTATAAGGTTTTATATATTGAGGACAACCGGCTAATTTAAGACTGACATCTCAGTTATTACAGCGGATTCCTGATAGCGAGTGTCTAATGGGTATATCCACTCCTGAGCATGGAATTGTCATATGAGAGATATTAACTTTTTGTTGCTATAGTGCTTATGCAATCAATCTTAATAAGCTTGTTCGATATGCATAATAATATAATGAAAGCATGGACTGGTGAAATGCCAGAATGTTATTAGATGGGGAAGGACGGAGGGATTAAAGCTGAAATAGTATAAAATAATGTGCCGTTAAATCTCTTTCCTTATTTTCCGACTATAGAGTTAAAATCTATTTAAATTCGAAAATAGATAATAATTATTAGGAAGTGTTATCGGAGTTTAATAAATTCATTGCAAATAAAACTAACTTGATGATTTAACATTAATAGAGTATGTTTTTTATGCTTAATTAAATTAACAAACAATGAGTTTTTTATAAATTGAAAGAAAATCCTGTTTCTTTAGCTGTCATGAGTATATTGAAAAATTCTAATGATGCACTTAGTTTATATGATTTAATAAAGCATATTGAAGCGCTTGGCTTATATCTATTTGACTATAATGAAAATCTAAGTAACGAACTTACGTTGTTTAGAAAAAACTTTATTGTTATGAATGCGCTATACCAAATACAGTCAGGCATAAAACACACCGGTTATACATTATATATTTCTTCTTTAAAAATATTACTCTATTCTGATGTACTGTCAGTAAACGGATTATCTTTAACGGATATAGAAGAGTCTAAGCGGGTGGATGAGTCTTTAAGTGAGTATTACTTAAACTGGGATAACTACGATTCAGCAAATCAACAGTCAGTTGATCATTTATTAAACAGTTTTTGGAAAAGATTTAATAAATATAATCAATTTAATTCTAATCAAGATAAGCGGTCGTACGCATTGCAAATTCTTGGGGTAGAATCCTCAGCAAGTTGGAAAAATATCCAATATGCCTACCGGCAAAAAATTGCCTTATGTCATCCAGACAAGGGTGGAACGAGTCATCAATTTATAGAGATCAGAGAAGCCTTTGAGTTTCTAAAGCTTAGTCAATAAATTATCTTCATAATTGGCCCGCTTATTGCTCTATTGTTTATGCGGCCTAGCAGTATTACTTCCCGCTTATATACCTTTAACAAAATGATCAAATAAACAGGTGAAAAAATGACACTAAAGGAACGTTTTCTTGATGCTGTATCTAGTGGAGCTTTGGGTGAAGTTGACGATTTTGGAGTAGTGGTGAGTCTTAAGCAGTTCAAGGCATACTTTAAAGATGTAAAATCTGACTATATTAATTCATTTCTACCAGCAGCAGTCATTGAGACAGGACAACAAAGTACGACACATACCAAATATGTGTTTCGCGTGAGAAAAGGCTTGTACAGAGTACACCCTGATGCGCTTCAGGCACATACTTCAACAGATTATGAAACAAGTGATTTGTTATCGCAGTTAAATAATAAAGTTGAAGAAGTGTTCTTCGGTTATGGGGCTCAGCGTTATAACTAACGGATAATAAGCTACTTTTAAATACAACAAAGCCATATGTTTGCATATGGCTTTGTTGTATTTGGGTTTGTATAAGTCTAATGTATATTAAGTCTATTTTTTCAAGTCACCTTTTTGACATTATCACTATGGCGACGAAATACAGTCGTGCCATTCGCCTATATTTATAAATACTTATGCCAAATAAAACAATTCTCAAACAGCTCCTTATAAGCTTACTCATGTTTGTTTGCCTATTTTTTGCACATCAACGCTCACTCGATGAGTATGCCGAATCATATACAGAGCAGGGATTAAACCGTGCATTAGTCACCTTTGCAGTGAGCCGTAGCTTAAATGGTATCATTTCTGTTGTTCAGGGAACGGAGGTTGCCGTGTCACCGGCGGGTATTGGTTTGAACTTTGCGCCAGGGCAAATACTTGATCCCATTAATGACTTAATAGAGCGTTTCTCGTGGATAGTACTGGCCAGTGGAACCTCATTAGGTATTCAGCGATTACTGCTTGAAATTACCAGCTCTACAGGTGTGACATGGCTGTTATCTCTTCTGCTACTAATAATGATTGTCACGCTATGGCTGCCAAGGGCCGCAAAAGAAGACTATGCTGGCTATATTTCTATGCTTGGTAAGGCACTTTTATTTATTGTTTTCCTACGTTTTTCTATTCCAGTGATTGCCATTGCGAATGAGGCGCTCTATTTAAATTTTAGTGAACAGAAATACGAACAGGCTCAGGTAACGCTGGAGGCTTCTGCGACCACATTACAAAATATAAATGACGACTCATCAGTAAGTGTAATACCGTCTGAAAATCCAGATTCAGATGATGTTGGTATTATTGCACTGGTAGAGGAATGGTTTGATCAATCGGATAAATCATTTGATTTTGAAGAGCAGGTCGAAGCACTAAAGAGTGAAGCGGACAATATTAGCCAGCAGGTTATTAATATGATTGTGGTGTTTGTGATGCAAACCTTTATTTTGCCGTTGTTGTTTCTATGGCTAATGGTTCGTGTGGCAAAACTAAGTATTTCTCGATTTCATTTGTAGCGATAGCTGCACTTAATTATTAAAGCGAATGACGAACCTGTCTCTGTGATGAACGTATGCGTTTAGCATCGTTATCCAGGTTAATTTTTTTACGCAGGAATTTAGCGTCACCTTTAATGCCAGAAACTGCATAATCTTTTAGCAGGTTTTCAGTTACTACATGAGCATCCATCTGCAGGCCTTCAATCATCCCCTGATAAAGTAGCGTGAATAATCGCTCCAGTGAAATTTTGTGGGTTTGTCCTGTGGTGTTAAATATCCAGTCGCTCAAGGCAAAAAAGTTTTCAAATGCAGTGTCTGCTAATAGCACGGGCTTGGTGAAACTAAAACGCCCCGAGTTAATAATTAAATCCCAGTAGCGTGCAAAGCGACTTAGGCGTTGCATTTCTGCAAAGCTAATTAACGAGTTACTTACAATATTATATGGCGGCAGTGGGTTGTAACGCATGTCATAGTCTATTGTATGGCGAATAATCGGTGTGCCGCGCAGGCGTTTTAAAATACCCACCTGTATTTCATGCGGGTTCATGGTGTACAGCTGGTTTAAACCGTTAGCAAAACTTTTAATGGTTTCACCGGGCAGGCCGATAATTAAGTCGGCATGAATATGTGCCTGTGAGTGATTGCGAATCCAGTTTAAGTTATTAGTGACTTTTTGCGTGTTCTGTTTTCGGCTAATCGTCATTTGCACTTCAGGGTTTAAACTCTGAATACCAATTTCAAATTGAAGGCTGCCTTCAGGGAATTCAGCAATCGTTGCCTTTAATTTTTCTGGCAGGTGATCGGGGATTAACTCAAAGTGTAAAAATAGCTGCTGGCTATTTGTCTCATCCATCTTGTCGAGAAAAAACTGCATAATGCGGATACTGGTATCAATTTTTAAGTTAAACGTTCTATCCACAAACTTAAAGTGCCGAACACCGCGTTGGTAGAGTGTTTCCATTTCACCCAAAAATAAATCCAGATCAAATGGGGAAACCGATTTATCGAGTGATGATAAACAAAACTCACATTTAAATGGGCAACCACGTGAGGCCTCAACATAAATTACCCGGTTACTAATATCTTCATCATTATAATATGCGTAGGGCAGTTCTATTTGTGAAAGCTCTAAGGGCAGTGGGTGAATAATTTTATTAACCGGCTTTTTGTTATTGAGTAAATCTTCACAGAGTTCTTTAAAAGCGATATCCGCCTGGCCGGTAATTACATAATCCACCTGGCTGACTAACTGCTGATCTTCAAATTCATAGCTGACTTCCGGACCACCCAAAACAACGGTGGTTTCGGGTGATATGGTTTTTAACAGCGAGACGAGTTGCAGTGTTTCCGTGGCATTCCATATGTACACACCCAGGCCAATAATTTTTGGTTTATGCGTGAGTAACTTCTCCGCAATATCAATGACCCGTGCATTAATATTGAACTCAAGCAGCTGAGTCGATTTTTGTAATTCACCCATATTTGCCAGTAAATAGCGCAAACCCATTGATGCATGAATATAACGGGCGTTGAGGGTGGATAAGATAATCTCAGACATAGGCAGGGGGAGTGCTCGGATTGTTTATGAATCTACATGGCGATATGATAAGCCGACATTATAAACCAGACCGCCGCCCGGAAGACAAATAATAACTAAACATAATTGTTCTTGCGTAGGCTGGATCAAGCAAAGCGGATCCGGCAGGGCAACCAGACCAGAGAGCCACAATACCAATGAAATACAACACGCTCGGAACAACACAGTTAAAGGTCAGCGAAATTTGCCTCGGCACCATGACCTATGGCCAGCAAAACACCGAGGCCGAGGCCCACGAGCAGCTAGACTACGCCACGGCCAACGGCGTTAACTTCATTGATACCGCCGAGCTATATGCCGTGCCACCCAGCGCAGAGACCTATGGCCTTACCGAGCAATACATAGGCAGCTGGCTGAAAAAAACCGCTAAGCGTAACGACATAATACTCGCCAGCAAAATTGCCGGCCCGGCCGACGGCTGGTTGCCGCACATCCGCGATGAATCTACCCGCCGGCTAGATAAAGCCAATATAGAACAGGCGTTAAACGACAGCCTTAAACGCCTGCAAACCGATTATCTCGACCTATACCAACTGCACTGGCCCGATAGAAAAACTAATTTCTTTGGCCAGCTAGGTTACAGCCACGATGCCAGTGATCAGCCAGTACCCATCGAAGAAACCCTGTATGCCCTAAAAGAACAGGTCGATGCGGGTAGAATTCGCAGCATTGGCCTGTCGAATGAAACTCCATGGGGTGTAATGGAGTTTGTAAGGCTCGCGGAGCAATTAAACCTGCCCAGAGTGGTGAGTGTGCAAAACCCATACTCACTAATAAACAGAACCTATGAGATCGGCCTGGCCGAGGTATCTATACGCGAACAGGCGGGCTTGCTGGCCTATTCTCCGCTGGGCTTTGGGGTGTTGTCGGGTAAGTACCTGAATGGTGCGAATCCTAAGGATGCACGCCTAAGCCTGTTCCCGGATTACAATCGCTACAGCAGTGAGAATGCCATAAAGGCCACGGCGGCCTATGTGCAGCTCGCAAAAGATAACGGCCTAAACCCGGCGCAAATGGCACTGGCCTTTGTTAATGCGCAGCCGTTTGTTAGCGCAAATATAATCGGCGCGACGAATATGCAGCAGCTACGTGATAATATTGCCAGCGCAAATATATCACTTAGCAGTGATGTGCTTGAAGGCATCGCGGCAATACACCAACAATATCCAAACCCGAGCCCTTAAGTTTTGAAATTCTTAAAACCAGGGCAGGCTTAAACAGAAAGAAGGTATATGAAAGGTATAACCGTAGACGGCGATTCAAGCGTCGTACAACATAAATTCGCCGTAGTATATGCGCCCAAACGCTCACGTGGACGCTTCGCAGAAACCTGCGTATTCATAATGGAAACCGAGTTAGATGCCATCGACGAAGAAAATATAGAAAAACATTTATACGCCGCAAAGGTTATTGGTCCCTCCAAGTCATCCGAAGGCCAGCGCATTTATTATTTAGAAGAGTGGATAGATACCAGTATTAAATAACTGGCCTAAATAATTAAAGCCACACGCGTGTCGTTAAATTTAAATTCAACTTGTCACGTAGGCCGGATCAAGCGAAGCGGATCCGGCAACTTTGAATCAAACCGGTGGATCCGCGTTGCTTGATCCACCCTACATAACGCTATGCATATTTGCGTTTGCTGTTGTTTTTAATATCACCATAAACAAGCATTACACTTACTGATAAACATCAAAATTAAAACACAACATGCCACGTAGGCTGCGTCACGTAGGCCGTATCAAGCGCAACGGATCCGGCATCTTTAAATCTCACTGGTGGATCCGCGTTGCTTGATCCACCCTACGTACGCTAAGCATATTGGTGTTTGCAGTTATTTATATATCGCCAAACAACAGGGCCTCGTCATACTTGCACGGCAATGACGATGTTTTGTAAGTCGACGCTACAGCCGTGCGTAACCCAGTAATAATATATAACGCCTTCCAATCCGCAGCAAAACTGGCATAATCAGTTGCATAAAAAATAACAACAATAAATCTGCGGACATATAACGGACAATGCATTCGTTAATGGGTAAAAGCTCCGCAATTAAATAAAAGTGACAAATGACAAACCCATTTATATCACTCGAATATTTTACACAACAGTTCAATCAAGGGCTGCATAAGCTACTCGACCATGAAAAGCTCGGTACCTTCATACTGGTGCTCGCCAATGCCACGCAGCACAAAGAATTATTCTCACAACTCAAGCCAAAACTCCTCGCACAATTTAAAACCCTAAAAGCCAACTACAAACAAGCCTTATTGCAGGGTAATCAACTCAATGAGGTTGAAGAAGACCTGTTGGTGTTTTTAAAAATCGCCGCCATCGGTTTCGAGAATATACAACTCACACAAAGCCGGCAAGTGGGTAGGTGGCAATGCCAGTTTAATCACCTACGCTCATTTCGCCCACGGCGTTTATCCGGCCTGCATAATCAAAAAGAAATGTTTATCCCGTTTGATGAAAACGCATTTCATTTTAATAAACCCTTTATGGCAAAAGAGTGTTTCTGGCAGGGCGAGTTAAACGGCAAACAGGTAGACCTGTTTTATAACAAATACCCCTTTGCAGATTGCCATGGCCTGTTTGTACCACAGAGAGAAAGTAATCTGCCGCAATTATTAACCGAGACCATGCACCAGTACATGTGGCAGGTAAGCGAGCAGTTATCACACACATTACCCGGTGTTGGCTTTGGTTATAACTCCTACGGTGCCTATGCCTCGGTGAATCATCTGCACTTTCAAATGTTTATCGAGCCAAAGGGTTTACCCATTACAGCAAGTCACTGGCAGCATAATGGCGGTGCAGATGCTTACCCGATTACCGTAATTAAAAAAGAAAGTGTTAACGAGGCATGGAAAAACATTGTTGAGCTGCATAATTTAAAGCAGCCTTATAATGTTTTGTATGTAGCTAATGCAATTTACATAATCCCCAGAAAGGCACAGGGCAGTGTGGAAGTGCCGGAGTGGAGTAGTGGCTTTACCTGGTATGAATTGTGTGGGGCGATGTTGATGTTTAATCGGGATGATTATTTGGGTTTGCGTGAGAGTGAAATTAGTGGGTTGTTGGGTGAGAATAGGGTTCTTGCTTAGCGAATAATATAAATGTTTATATTTAGATATATGTGTGCAGATTTAGGTATGTGTATCTAGATATAGGAATAATGGTTATATATGGATATCCCGTATATATCACTGTTAGAAGTAAAAAATGTATAAAATACTTATAAAAACACTATCTCATATAAGCCTGCGTGTAATTAATTCATTTGGATGGCAAACGTTACGAGCAATTCAAAACAACAAACTTATTAAGTCAATGTATGTATGGCTATTTATTGTTCCTATTTTAGCAAAAATAGTTTCATACGTTGATGATAAAATACAAATAGTTGTTTTCGAAAAAATATTCATTCTTGACTTAGTATTACCATTTTCATGGCAATCTTTATTTTTTACTGCATTTTTATTTGTAATAGCCAATCTCTTATTTGTTTTATTTGCACCAAATATAATTAAAGAACATATAAACTATCAGGACTTCATAAATTCTGGGAAAGGAGAAAAACAATTAGAAGAATATATGATCTCCCCGAATTTGGAAAATACTGAGAATTTAAATCGCTTGAGAGATCTTGCCGGCATAAAGAAACCCAAAGAGGAAGATAAAGTAAAAAATAAATTTTAAGCGGTTTATTTAAATGCATGTTATGAAAAATGGTATATCCGCTTTATATGCACAGCATCATATATATTTGGTTTTCTGGTTTTCTGGTTTTCTGGTTTTTTCCGATATTGTTTATAAAAATATAAGGTGGGTTATAGGCCCTATGAATTTAAATGAGTATAAAAATCAATTATATTTTGGTTGGTTAATAGACATAGTTATAAACATCTTTTAACGACAACCCAGATTATTTTAAGTAAAAATAAATACCATCAAGAGGTAAAACAAGTGGGGCAATGTGTATTTTGTGGTGAACCAGCGGGCTTCTTGCGCAGTAAGCATAAAGAATGTAAGGAAAAAGATGATTTAATAAAGGAAGAGATATGGGCAAAAGAGAAGTTAAAGCAGAAAGAATGTGAAGCATCAAAAAATATAATTATTTCAGAGATTGAAAGTGCAGGTATAAAAGAAACTGATTTACCACTTTTAGAGAAAAAAATATCTACATTAGCAGAACAGTTTCAAATTGATGAAATTGCAATAAAAAAATTGGTAATTAAGGGCTGGGAAAAATCTGTAGATAAAGCATTTGAAGACGGCATTTTAACACAACAGGAAGAAGCAAGCCTTGTGAAATTAATGGAGTATTTTTCTTTAAATCAGGTTGATCTTGATGAAAATGGTGCATATACAAAAACGTTAAAAGGGCTAGTGCTTCGTGATCTTTTTGAAGGAATTATAACAGATAGGATGGATACTACTTTTAATGCTGCTAATCTTCCGTTTAACCTTCAAAAATCAGAGCAAATAATTTGGGTATTCTCAAATGTTGCATATTTTGAACAAAAGAAGAGAACACAATACGTAGGCGGCTCACAAGGCGTAAGCATGCGTATTGCAAAAGGTTTATATTATCGTACAGGCGCATTTAAGGGTGAGCGTGTTGAAACACATGAAACCATACATGCTGACACAGGTTTACTAGGTGTTACTAATAAGCATTTATATTTTACTGGCGAATTTAAGAACTTTCGTATCAAGTACGACAAAATTGTTTCCTTTGAACCATTTTCAGATGGTATAGGGTTGCAAAGAGACGCTGCAACAGCAAAATCACAATCATTTGAAACTGGTGATGGGTGGTTTACATATAACTTAATAACTAATGCAGCACAGTTGTAAAAACTTCTAACAAATAGTTCCAGCAGACCTAAAAAGTTACGCATCTTTTGTGGTGCTACGCTATAATGCCACAAAAACCACGTAACTTTTTAGGCTGCTGAGCAAGGCGTTGGGCACATCAAAGGAGAGTACTATTGGCTAAATTAACATGGAATAATTTTATTTCTAAACATACAAATAAAAATACATTCGCATTTTCTGCTGCTATTTCTGCAAACCTTCCAAGTGGAATGGTGCTTGATAAAAACGGATTGAAATTACCAACCCCATATAAGCTTTTTAAAGAGTGGTGTTCAGCATGCTTCTCAGGTGACTGGGCAACAACAAAAGTAAAAGGTGGATTTATAGTTGTAATCAATGAAAAAAGTGATGGTAAAACAATACAAGACGAGTTTGAAATTCTTGGAAAAGCCAAAATAACAAAAGCAAGCAATAACACCTTCCCAATAGGCTATAAAGATTCTCAATATGCAGCACTCGCAGGTGATTTAAGTTATGTGCTATAAAACATTTATAAGGTATCTAGGCAAGAAAGGGAACGCATGAAAATCTTCAATCCAGTATATAAAATAATCATTAGCATAGTAATAATATTACTTCTTAGTAACTGTAACTCTCAAAATATAAAAACTAGCTCACCACCAAAAATTGATAAATCATATATAAGCAATAGCAAATATATAGGTGAAAGCTTGAAAAGTAGATACCCTTTCTCTCCTATACTAGAAAAGTCTAAATATTATTCCGGGTCAAGCATATATGATAGCGGTTGGCTTGATTCTATTCATAGTGCAGTAATAGTTTATAGCTCCGAAGAAAATGAAAATTTTTTAGTGAATATAAATATAAATAGTCGACGAGCAAAAAAACCTAATGGCAATATAACTGATTACAGATTATACAACGTTCCCTACTCACTTATAACTGATTCAAAATTAGAATTCAGTAACCCTAAATTTACTTATAGCCTTATAAACGAACAAAGCAAGAATAAAACTAAAATTGATGTCTTAAAACATGATATAAAAAACGCAAAAAATATAACCGCTAAATTAATAGAAAAACTAATAGATAACAAACCAAAATATGATAGTTTTATGAGTAAATCCGATATAAGTATTAAGCAAAAAAAATATATTAAAAGCTTAAAAGGAATTTACAAAGTAACATTCACTACTGAAAATTATAGCTATAATCCAGAAGAAAAAGGCTGGAATATAATGTACGCCACAGTAAAGAACATCCACAAGGATTTAGGGAAATCGATAGGTTCAAATGCTTTTGGTGTAACTGCAACATATAAAATTTTAAAAGATGACTACTGGCGAGTAATGGTCTACAGATTTTTATCTCACTCTCCAGAGGATGCAAAAAACATACAAACAATTACCGTTTATGGAAGGATAAAAGACCTAAAAAGTGATTACGATCATCAAGAACCAACCATAAGAGGAGCTTCTGACTGGACAAAAACTTATAAAGACATAATTCTTGAACCAATTCTTACCTTAATAACGCTAAAAAACAAAACATCGGAATATATACTTCCTACTAGTTATCGGTGAAATTAAAGAATTAAAGGTGTCGGAGGCAATGCCAGTAAGTTAAGCTCTAAGTATCTGATTATGTTATAGTAATGACAATGAAAAAACCAATAAATAAACTAAAAAGAGAACCATAATGACAACTACAAGTCTAATTTGAAAA
>Ga0316206_1000631_pt1 | contig 42291 bp, 24 predicted proteins | sample 6monthpyrite_MG_FD_204942 | JGI IMG/M metagenome (GOLD analysis project Ga0316206, IMG submission 204942) | Microbial mat bacterial communities from mineral coupon in-situ incubated in ocean water Damariscotta River, Maine, United States -... | ecosystem: Environmental > Aquatic > Marine >...
ATGTGTTTGCCAGACAAAATTATTCTCCTGTGTGAATAATTTCATCTTAGCTCGGTTTACTTCCAACCGGTCAAGTTAGTTGTCGCCAAAGCGGCCATGTTAATTGTCGCCTAATAGGCCTGTTTTTTCCAAGTATTAACCTGTGTTGTATGAATACCATACTTATATAAGAGTTGATAATAATACGTGGTAACCTTTGATGGCATCGACTTGTTTGAACTTGTGCGATAGTCGCATAAATAAACGCCTTCAGAAACTGGTCTTAACTTTCATGTATTCATCATAATTGAAACCACGCCAATCAAGTGCCAGTATCTTTTTTGAAATGAGCTTGTTAAAGGTGATATACAATTCTGAATGAAGCGGATTCTTCTTGTCATTTTTAATGATAAGATCAATCGGTGAAAAGAAGCTGTCTATACCATAGGATTTTGATATATCACCTGAGAGTTCATAACGCAGTCACGCAAGTATGGAAATTCCATCCTTTATTTGCTCGTAGCTGTAGTTTTTACCAATTCGCTTGAGTTCATTACGTATTTTATAAAAAGTCGTTATCAGCCCAAATTCTTCGGTTTTTACGTTGTCCTTTTTCAAAAAGAATCATTCTTCAATCGAAAGTTTGTGTAAGGCTTGTTCAATAAAATCAGCCACCACCGTTTTATAATAGGCTTTTTTACGTTTTTTATGGGTGCTTTCATCTATCACAGTTAATTGTGCAGGCGATATATCGAGGATATACGGCACATCATTGTATTTGCCCTGACGTGATAAGGCAGGCAAAGAACCATCAGGGTTTCTGAGGTTGGTTTGTTTTCAACTAAACACATCAGGCAAAGTTTGGTACAACTCCACACTGTTTGAATATTTTTCAGAAACTAACATCTGCAATAAATCCAGTTGAATGGGTTGGTTATCACTATTGGCTTTTGCCAAACGCATGTCTTTATCTTTGTGTAATAGGATTTCTTCAGCCATAATTGATTGTTTAGAAATAATACATTGCTGTAATTATAAAGATTAATACAAAATTGCAAATATGCTATACTCGAATTTATACTTTTAGCTTGAATTAAAAATGAGTAAAATTACTTTTGACCAAATTATTGAAATATACAAAGTTGCCAAAGCTGTAAACTTAAAAGAACTTGAATTCAATAATGGCATTAATAAATTAGTTATAGATTTAGATATAAATCCTACATATGCATCAATTTTTATTGCCAATCTGAATTGTTTGTTGCGAGGTAAAGTATTTAAAAGGACAATGATTACTCTAGCATTTGATTATTACCTGTCTCAAATAGTATTGGATTACGGTCTAAGTGGTCTAAAGCAAAGCTTAAATGCTTTACAAGCACATATCAATTACCTAGAAAATCATACCAATTCGAGAAAAAAGAGTCTTCGAGAAGTATTAACAAAATATGATAATGAATTGTTTGAAAGTAGAAATATCATTGATTTAGACAATGAGTTCCAAAAACAAGTTAGCAGCTCATTTGAGTTATCAAAAGATGAAAGAAAAAAAAGAATTAATCAGGCAAATACAACCCCGAAAATAAAATATGTTTTAACTAAAGTCTATACACGAAATCCTCATATTGTTGCTGAAAGATTAGAGCTTGCAAATGGAATATGTGATATTTGTCATAAACCTGCACCATTTAATAAATTAAAAGATGGTAAGCCTTATCTTGAAGTACATCATAAAATACAACTAGCAAATGGCGGACACGACACGTTAAAAAATACTGAAGCATTATGTCCAAACTGTCATAGGTGGAAACATTTTGGAATTGCCTGAAAACATACAAAAGTTGATACCCATTGCCGATTCAATGGGCGTGGCTTTGTATCAGCGATTTTCAGAAGATGAAGCGGTGGATTTCTTAAATATTCCAGTTCAATCACTCAAACTATTGCGAGGACAAGGCAAAATTTCATTTATTGCTTTGCCTGACAAAGTTGAATACTTTGGCTATCAACTTTTAGAATATTTGATTGGTGCGGTAAATTCAGCGACAACTACAAATAAACAATCAGTAAACAATGATAGAATTATTCGAGCCAAAGAAGTGGTTGAAATGACTGGTCTATCTCGAACCACAATTTGGAGAATGGAGAGATACAAAAGCTTTCCTGCTCGTGTATCTCTTGGTAAAAATAGCGTTGGGTGGAAATTGAGTGATATTCAGAAATGGCTTTCAACTAGAGATAGTTTATAATCATTATGAAATATAAACAATATTGGAAATCAGAATTTCAAAAGAACCTAAGCACTTTTTCAAGAACAGGGGCGATGAATGGTTGGGATGAAATATCAACGGAAATAGAAAGTGTTGATATTCCTATAAATGAGTATGTTTACAGAATTAAATTAAAGTGCAAATATGCTTCTATAATAATCTTTTCTTCTGTTGATAAAAAAACTGACTTAACAAGAGATAAGGGCTTTGATGCTGTTCGAATTATTTATGAATGGAAAACTAAAAATGGAAATATTTATAGGAAAATTGCTACAAGAAAACGTGTTGAGACATTGTTTGAAAATATTAAGGAATCTGTTGTTGAAGCATCAAAACAATATGATAGATTGAATACTTTTTCATGGAAACAAAATATTCAATCTGTACTTGTTTAAGCCGAATATTGGACTTTTTCTTTATCCAAATAATCAGCCCACCATTGCATCATTTTGGTGCGTTCTTCCATATATCTAGCATGATGTATATAGGCGGCTCTTACGCTGTTTCGCTCCATGTGTGACAATTGCCTCTCTATTGCATCAGGGTTAAAGCCTTTTTCATTGAGTATTGATGAAGCATTGGCACGAAAACCATGGGGCGTTGCTTTTGATTTCCCTTCATGTTCACCATCATAACCCATCCTACGCATAGCACAACGCATGGTGTTATCTGACATGGGTCTGTTTCTATCATTTATCATGGGAAACAATAATTTTTCAATGCCTGAAATTTCTTGAACTTTAACCAATACAGATAAGGCTTGTTTTGAGAGTGGTACTAAATGCTCTGTTCCCATTTTCATACGCTCGGCAGGGATTTTCCATATTGATTTTTTAAAATCGAATTCATCCCATGTAGCACCACGAATTTCACCTGAACGTGTGAATGTATAGATTAATAACTGTAAAGCATATTGAGTTAATAAATGCCCTCTATTACCGTATTGTTCTAACTCAGACATAAATTGACCAAGTTCTTCATTTTGCATGGATGGTTGGTGTTGCCGTTTTTTTAACTTTACGACACCAGTTAAATCTAAAGCAGGATTGAATTTTAATAAATCACGTCTAACCGCATAGGTGAAAACCCTGCGTATGTCCTGTAAAACACGCCCTGCAATATCTAAAGCACCTCGCTTTTCAATATTTTTGATAACAATTAAAATATCTCTAGTGAGGATTTTATCCATTGGTTTGTTATCTAAATACTTGAAAGTGTTTTTTTCTAATCGGTGTAATAGTCTATTTGCGTGATCCTCTGTCCATGTCACTTTTTCGTGTTTCCACCAATCTAAGGCAATTTTAGAAAATGTATTGGTATCATTCATAATCATACTATACATTTTTTCTTTCTTGGCTTGGCTTGGGTCAATCCCCTCTTTAAGTTATTGCCTTGCTTCGGTTCGTAAATCTCTAGCCATCTTCAAAGATACTTCAGGATATACGCCAATGGCTAAAGTTTTTTGTTTACCACCAAAGCGGTATTTTAAACGCCAATATTTAGCACCATTTTTCTTGATTAATAGCCTTAATCCTTTTTCGTCAGTAAGCCAAAAGTCCTTTGTTTTCGGGGTTGTTCGCTTTATTTTTATGTCTGTTAATGCCATTTTGGTGCTACCTATATAAATTGAACTGAGTGATAGCACCAAATATAGCACCATTTGGTGTGAAATTCCATGAAATAGGGTGAAACACGCTGAAACAACCTGGTGGCTGTAAGCGAGTATTTATAAGGGTTTTTGAACTACTTTGAAACGGGCTGAAACCAAAAAATGGTGCCCGGTCTCGGAATCGAACCAAGGACACGAGGATTTTCAATCCTCTGCTCTACCGACTGAGCTAACCGGGCATCTTTTTTCGCATCTTTTGCAAAGAGGAATTCTTCACAAGTTGAATTGAAGGCGCATTATATTTATCAATATAGGTGCTGTCAAACTTTTATTAAACTATTTCATCATTCTGGTGTATATCCTTCGACAGGTTCTACGCCGCCGTCGAAAAAGAATTTTTGCATGGCTTCTTCTATGCGTTTTCTGTCCTTGGGTTTAATGGGGGATAAACGATTTTCGTTGATGAACATAACTTGGTAGGTGAGCCACTCTTGCCAAAACTTTTGTGAGACTTCTGCGTGAATGCGCTGCCCCAGTTCTCCTGGATAAGGGATGTAATCCATGGCTTGTTGGTTTTCGCCGTATTTAATGCATTTCATAGGTTTTTTATAATTCTTTTAAAATAAATGTCCAAATTTTACCACCGTTGTCGCTTTAATAATTAATAGAAGAGTATTTTAGGTAAAATTATGAAAAGATTTATTGTCACGTTACTTGTTTCCCAACTGTTTTTTAGTTGTGCATTCAGTAAAAACCACCAACAAAATTTAATCGATCCATTACAACTTGATGCTAGACCCACCAAGCATCAAAGCAACACAAGAGCACTGATTATCGCTACTGTCGGAAGCGACAACAACTGCCAGTACAGTCTGATTCAGGATGCAATTAATGCAGCCAATAACACATTAAACACTTATGAGATACGTGTGGCTAGTAATAAAACTTATACAGAAAGCTTGGTGTTGGATTTTGTGGATTTAACCGTTAAAGGTGGTTTTGCCAATTGTTCAGATGCCAGTAATAATGTTGGAAACAATTCTCAGACCAGCTTAGATGCAACGGGATTGAACTTGCCTGTTATAACCTTAAAAAATTCTGACACCTCCAGCTCAAATGCCTACAAAATACTTAATTTTGAAATAACAGGCGGTGTGGCTACGGCGACTGCTCCTGGCGGTGGTGTTAATATTTTAGACAGTGGCATACGCTTAGATTTGGAAAATGCTTTAATTCACGCTAACACAGGCACTAAGGGCGGAGGGATTTATGCTAAAGGCTTTAATTCTTCTGTCTTTATTAAAGATACATTAATTATTCTCAACACTGCCACAAATGGTGGTGGGTTTTATTGCGACGGGCTTTCTACGTTGTTTATTTTTGGGGATTCTGGTGTTTCCAGTAACAATGCTAATGGAACTAGCTTTGATGGTAATGGCGGCGGTCTATATTTGACAGACTCTTGCCGTATGGATTTTTTCTCGGGTACCGCTGGTGGTGTGGGAGATTTAAGAGGAATTTCTGGAAATACGGCTAACCGCAACGGTGGCGGCCTTTATGCAGAAGCTGGATCCATTGCTAAAATGTGGGGATATTATATTTTTGGCGATTGGGGTAATAATACCGCTCCGGTAAATATCACCAACAATAAAGCCAATGTAGCGCAAGGAACAGCCAGTGGCGGAGGAATATATGCCACGGGTTCTGCAACCGAAGTGCTAGCTTACGCAACCATTATTAATGACAATGAAGTAAGTGCAGGAGTTTCTTCAAGCGGTGCTGGAGTCTCTCTAGACCAAGCAAAATTTAGCCTTTCTCGACTCGATGATAAGAATTGTTGGAACACACAAAAATGCAATCAAATGAGTGGCAACAAAGTCTTTGGTGCTAATGCTACTGGCGCAGGTATTCAGGCACTAACAGGAGCTGATGTTACACTAAAAAACACCTGGGTTAGTGGTCATCACTCCACCTCTAGTGCTTTTATGTATGGACAAGAAATCACCGCAACTATTGAAGGCAATGTTTTTGAAGGAAACGGTGGAACCAGTGTAGAGGGCAATACATCGTTGCTGTATATTTATGGTGCCAACAGTAATGCTTCGATTGTTTACAATACATTTGTCAACAATCAACTCAATAACAGCCTTCTGCGAATCAATGTGAATCCAAACCTGTTATTTTTTGCAAATATAGTCAAAGAAAGCAATAACGTCACGGTGTTAGAAACTGTTACTGGTGGAGCATCTAACTCACAATTCAAATGCTTGATTGTGCATGAAGACCAATCTTTTACTGGCACAACTGTCTCTTTGGCTGATCCAAAGTTTGTCGATGAAGCCAATGGAAATTTTAATATTTTAGACACGTCTCCAGCCATTGACTTGTGTGGAACCGATTATGCTACACCTGCAAAAGATTTGGATGAAACCGACAGAGGCTGGGATGATTTGCTGACCAGTAATACTTTGGGGGCTTTTGATGCGGGTGCTGATGAGTTTTATCCAGCGACAACCGCCGATTTAAGCGTCACAAAAACCTTAACAACTGCGGCTCCTTTTGCCGTTAATGATGTTGTTAATTATGAAGTTATCGTCTCCAATGCTGGACCAGATACTGCGACAAATATACGGGTAGAAGATACACCCTCTGGCATGACTTTATCGACTGTTCAAAGCACAAGTTGTTCGAGTTTTCCTTGCACTATTGGCAGTTTAGCTAGTGGAGCAAGCGAAACCATTCAGGTAAACGCACAACTGCGTTCCACGCCAGGAAGCTTCGACAATTCAGCCTTTGTGTATTCGGAAGATTACGATGCTGACATGAGCAATAACACCGATAACACCGGCAATGCAGGAGTTGTTGGGCAAGAAAGTGTCGATATGGCGCTTAGTTTTAACCTTGTAACTCAAGGGCCGTATCATTCTGGGCAGATATTAACTTATCAGGCCGATGTTACCAACAATGGTCCCAACAGCGCCAACAATGTCGTTATTTCTGCAAGCAATCTTAATACCCAAATTTCAAACGTCACAGGAACTCCGTGTACCGCATTGCCATGCACTATTGCTTCTTTTGCATCAGGTACAACGGTTAACCTCAGTATTTCAGTTCAGATTAACGCTGGTGGCGACTTTAACTTTGGTGTTTCTGTCGCTACAGATTCGACCGATACAGACCCAAGCAATAACACTGGCAGCCTAGCAAATTTGACTGCGCTCAATACAGCGGATATTTCGTTAGACTCAAATCTGTTATCGCCTCCTGAATATTTGCCAGGAGATTTTATTGACATTCAATACACCCTCTACAATAACGGCCCTGAAGCAGGAGAGCCAAGCATTTCAACCAACCTCACAAATTTGCAGTTTGTCTCTTTGGTCGGTTCGAGTTGCCCTGGATTCCCTTGTTATATGGGTGTTTTACAAAGTGGTGACAGCAAGATATTAACCGTGAAATATTTAATCTTAGGTTCTGGAACTTTCTCTTCTGAATCCAGTGTATCATCCATCTCAACTTACGAACCCGATAGCAGTAATAATAACAGTTCGGTAGGCGATATAGCAAGCTCGGTGGCTGACATAGCCGTTTCTATACAAATGGTCACCACGGGAGACTATTATATCGACCAGCAAGTTGAATTGTTGGTAACTGTGGATAATAACGGCCCTGACAGTTCCGATATCATTGACTTTGTATTAAGCAATGACAACTTAACTATTGACTCGATGTCAGGAGCTAATTGTATCTCTAGTACTTGCCAACTAGCGGCTTTGGGCAATGGCGAATCACACCAAATAAGCGTTCTGGCAACTATTACTGATAATGCGGTTTTTCTGTTGAGTGCACAAGTCTCTAGTATTACTAGCGATACTGATTTAATCAACAATGTCGGCGAATACATTGGCATTGTTTCGGTTAATCCTGATATTGTTTTTGCTAATTCATTTGAATGATTTGTCTTTGTTCGTTTTAAGAGGCTCCTGAATGACTCTTAGTTAAGGCGTATGTTTTTGTAATGTATCGATATTTTCAACATGGAATCGAAGCCAGTGGGTAGTTGACTTTCACAGTCAGTAAAGCCAACTACCCAGATTAGCTCTTTTAATTATTTTTATAAAGGCAATGGATTCCCGCCTTCGCGGGAATGACAACGGTGGGTGAGCCATTACGATAATTCAAAAGTTGTTTTGATAATGTATTTTGCACTTTCCCATTCGCGATGAATGGTTTTGAGCGAAAGATTAAAAATTTCTGCAATTTCATTTAGGGTGAAGCCACAAAAAAATTTTAAATTAAATACCGCTGCCCTGCGGGGAGAGTGCTTTTCCAGTTTGACTAAAATCAGGTCCAGCTGGTAAAGCCATTCTGCCTCGTGTTCGATGCTTTGTGGCTTGATTTCTGAAGTCTGCTCCATGGTAACAAAATTTGGAGTTTTCAAACGATTTTTGCTTTTAGCAGCATCCAACAATATCTGCCGCATCGCAATAGCCGCTAAAGAAAGAAAATGCTGTTTGTTGTTGTATTTAATTTCACTTTTCTTTAGTTTTAACCAAGTTTCGTTGACCAAGGCGGTGGTATTTAGAGTGCGATTGTCTTTGAATGAATTTCTACGGGAAGTCGCTATTTGTTTGAGTTCGGCATACAAAATATCAAGCAGTTGGTCAGTCGCCTGCTTTTCGCCTTGGTTGGCCAAAACAAACAATTGTGTCAAGTGATTGGCTTGAGTATGAAAGGTGTTGTTATAGCTCTGTTTGTTCATTTTGGCTCGTTAGTAGTGGAATTTATTTCGTCAAAGCTGTGTTCCAATTGATAAGCTTTTACAATCTTCTCAAATGAATCTCGTGGCCAACCCTTGGTGTTTTTCATGCGCAATAAATAAGGCAGAGCTTGAATTTTTTTGCCTTGCTTCAGTAAAACCTGAGCATAAGAATCCACATAGTAAATACTGGCATCAGGCTCAGATGCTATTTTTTGCAGGCTTGTTTCAGCCACTTGCCAATAAACTTCTGCTTGTTTTTTTTCACCTTTTAGCAACAACAAATCGGCAAAATTCATGCTATCAATCGCCAAATCATTTTGCAAAGAATCATTATCTGGTGAAGCTTGAGCCATCTCTTGGGTAATATCAAGACTTTTCTTGAAGGCATTTTCCGCGAGGTCAGGTCGTTTTTGTGCTTTGTAAGCATTTCCTAACATGGTGTAAGAAAAAGAAAGCGCTCGATAATAAATCAAATTTCCTGGGGCTTTGATGTGCAGCACTTCTCCTAGTTCAACCCCTTTTGCTGCATATTTAACCGTTGAGTTGTAGTCTTTGTTTAATAAATAAGCATAGGATATTTGGTTGTTAACCTTTTGGTAGCTGTGCAGTAATGAAACTGAATTTTTTGCTTGCTTCAGCATTTTTTTTACCGTATCCATGGCCCGCAAATACTGTTCAATGGCCAAATTAATCTCACGCATATCGATGTAATACCAGCCCATAGCAATTAAAGACTTGTACTTTTTAGTGAGCCACTGTTTGTTCTCTTTATTGTCTTGCAATGCAGAGCGAGTGATTTTTATGGCTTGCTTTAACAGTGTTTCAGCTTGCTTGTACTCCGATTGTTCCATCAAATTCCAAGACAAGGGATGAATCACATCCCACAAGGTTTCATCCGAAGAGTCAACTGCTTTTACTTTGAGCTTTTGTGCATAGGACAAGGCTTGTTGATGCTCTTGATTAGCGAGTTGCAACTGACCTTGCTTTGCATGCAATCCAGCCAAATCTGAGAGAGTCAAGGCTTGCAAGCGAATCGATTGGTCATTAAAAGAACCGATATCGTCCAATTTTTGCAATAGTTCTAGTGCTCGCTTATAAGCATCTATGGCGAGTTGAATATTCTGCTGCATTGCCAAGACACTGGCGACATTCCTATAGGATTCTGCATACTTGATTTTATCTTCGCTATTATCGGCAAAATTATAGGTATTGAGGTGTTGCAAGTTCTTTTTGGCTACGGTTTGCAGCAAATCAATACGGCCTAAGTCAGACAATTCTTGGTGCAAATCTTTTAATAAAAAATTAAACAAATCATCCGATTCTTTGTTAGCATCAATGGCTGCTGCTCTTTGTTGGTTCATGTCATACGTGTATTTGATGATGAACAACAGTCCGAAAACCACAAATGAAGCCGATAAAACCGCCATCCACTTATTGCGCTGCACAGCCCTCCATAACACCTTGAGCAGAGATTCCTTTTGTGCTTGTATTGGATAACCATTTTTCCAGTTTTCTAGGTCTTGCTTGAGTTTAAGAGCCGATTGGTAACGATTTTCTGGTTTTTTTTGCAAACAGGTGTCAATGATAATTTGCAAGTCCTGAGGAAAAGCAGGAATCAACTTAGCGATTTTATCGGTCTTTTCATGCAATATTTTTTGATGTATTTCGATGGCAGAACTTCCTGCAAAAGCCTTAGCTCCAGAAAACAACTGATGCATAAGCACTCCCAAACTAAAAATATCAGCCCTCCCATCGCAGGCCTCTCCCCGAACTTGTTCTGGAGACATAAAGCCAGGAGTTCCCATTAAGTGGCCTTGGATAGTCATGTCTTTGGCCGAATCCAAATGCGCAATCCCAAAATCCAAAATTATCGGAACGGCCTTGGAATCACGGTTCTCTATCAGTATATTGGCTGGTTTTAGGTCTCGATGAATAATGCCTTGAGAATGAGCAAAGTGAACGGCATCGCAAATCTGAATCATTAAATCCACTATGTCATTTTTTGTCAGTTGATTTTTTTGGCAATAGACATCAATTTTGTCGCCTTTAATAAACTCCAAGACAAACCATTCTTGGCCCTGCTTGCTCTTCCCTGCATCTAACAATGGCACGATATTGGGATGGCGCAGTTGTGCTAAAATTTGCTTTTCTTGCAAAAAACGCTTTTTGATTTGCGGGTTATTGCAATGCTGCAAAAGTACTTTTATGGCAACGATTTTGTCGAACTGTCCATCATTCCTGTGTGCCGTATAGACATGACCCATACCACCAGAGCCAATTTGTTCAATGACTTGGTAGTGATTAAATTGCAAGCCACTTAAGTCGGCTACCGTCTCCTCAAAACTCTCTTGAAACAGCTTGGGCAACAGTTCTGCCACACCTTGTTCAAATTCATCTTTACTGCTTTTGTCAAAGGGCACAGTGCTCTCACTTTCCAAGGCCGCTTGGAAGGCTTGTTCTAATTTACTTTGTTTCTCTGAAGTTCTTGGCATATGCAATTAGGATTGTAACATTTTGATGGAATATACAAACAAAATAAAAGATAATGGCTGTCATTTTTAAAAATAGACAAACAATGCTCAACAAAGTCAAAAATCAACTCCTTCAAGCTGGTGGCTTGGACGAATCACAACTCGAAAATGCTCTTTCTCACAGCCTGTCCCATGGAGCTGATTTTGCCGACCTCTATTTTCAATCCATGCGAATGGAATCGTGGATGCTAGAAGACAAAAAAGTCAAAAGTGGCAGCCACAGCATTGATGCGGGTGTTGGCGTACGTGTCAACAACGGCGAAAAAACAGGTTTCGCCTATTCGGATGCCATGACCGAGCAAGGCATGATGCAAGCGGTAAAAACGGCCAGCACCATTGCTAACAAGCACCAAAAGCATGCTGGGGTCAAAATTCAGGCGCTAGAAACACCACAAATTTATACTGGCGATGATGTATTAACTGGTGTTGAGAATACTGAAATATTGGCTCTATTAAACCAAATGGATGCCACTGCCCGCAAAGCGGATCCGCGTATTTCCAAAGTCATTTGTTCACTGTCCTCTTCGCAAGAATATATTTTGGTTGCTGCCAGTGATGGCACTTTTGCTTCAGATATTCGTCCCCTGTGCAAACTCAGCATTCAAGTGATTGCCAATGATGGCAAAGGCCGCATGGAGATTGGATTTTCTGGCGGTGGTGGTCGCATGACACTGAAGGAACTTTTCAATCAAGGCGTGGATGAAACCTTTATCAATCAAGCCGTCAAATCGGCCTTAATTAATTTGGAAGCCGTTGCAGCACCTGCTGGTGATATGCCCGTGGTCTTGGGCGCTGGGTGGCCTGGAGTTTTGTTGCATGAAGCCATAGGTCACGGACTTGAAGGCGACTTTAATCGCAAAGGTACATCGGCATTTTCTGGCAAAGTCGGTCAACGTGTCGCTAGTGATGCCTGCACAATCATTGACTCGGGGATTCTCCCTAATCGCCGTGGTTCGCTCACCATTGATGATGAAGGCACAGCTGCTCAAGAAAACGTCTTAATCGAAAACGGCATCTTAAAAGGCTATATGCAAGACAAGCTTAATGCTAGGTTGATGGGTGTTAAACCAACGGGTAATGGCCGACGCGAATCCTTTGGCCATTTGCCTATTCCGCGCATGACCAATACCTATATGTTACCAGGAAAATACGAGCACGAAGAAATCATCGCCTCAGTCAAAAAGGGCATTTATGCAGAAAACTTCCGCGGTGGGCAGGTCGATATCACCAATGGCAAATTTGTTTTTTCTGCCAGTGATGCCTTTTTAATAGAAAATGGCAAAATCACCAAACCCGTCAAAGGCGTGACTCTCATTGGTGATGGCCCTACCGTTTTAACTAAGGTTTCTATGGTGGGTAACAACCTAGAATTCGACCAAGGCATGGGTGTTTGTGGTAAAGATGGTCAAAACCTTCCTGTAGGAATAGGACAACCCACATTGAAAGTGGATTCTTTAACAGTGGGTGGAACTGAGTTTTGATGTCTTTTTCAGTTTGGTTTTTTTCCAAAATTACACTGCTATACTGGGCATTGGCTTCAATAGTGATAATACCCAAATCCCGATAAAGAAAATCACAATGAGAGTACAAGCCCTTAATGCACCTAAGAAATTCTCAAAAAGCTTCATCACCACTATAGCGGGATTTGGGTATTAAAAATTAGTCTAAAGGTAACTAAACAGCGTAGAAAAGCTACAAATTATTTTTTACTTCTGTAAAATAGTTGTTTGCTAACAATTATAATAATCAATGAATCAATTACGAACGCTGTTATGCCAGTCCATTCATGCTTTTCAGAAAGAACGTGGAAGTTTGTGCTTGTACCTTTCTAGCAAAGATGTCTTTAGTTTGAAGGAGTTGAAGCAATGCATTGCTAAAAACAATGACTTGATTGATGAAATTTTAAAATTTGCTCGCTATGAAGATAAAAAATTTAATACTCAACAACGAAAAAGTTATGATAAATTAGAGCAAATTTATAACAACTTTAAAAGCAAAGCTCCATTTCGAAGCAAAGTAGAAGACAGTGAAATTAATGTCCTAAAAGCCAATGCTTTATATACCTATAATTTAATCATTCATATCACTTATGTTTTAATAGAATTGGCTTTATTTGACAAGGACAACATTCCTGCGGAAATTTCCGCAATTTCTAACTTTATCAATTGGAAAGAACGGATCGGTAGAGAACGAGCTTTAGGAATTATTGGCTTTGCTCTTAACCAGTTTGATTCGGAACAGTTTCGACGCGATTTTAATATACTGTTAAGTGAACAAAACATTAACAAACGCTCTTTTCTTGCCTTGGCCAGCGAACGACAAAGCGAAGCTTTTAAAAGCGGTTTCAAGTTAAACTCTGATATCGAAAAAGTACACGACAAAATGGAGGCGGATGAAATTCCTCAGGTCAATGCCAAAAATTGGTACATCATGCTAACTGAAAAAATGGACATGATGCACGATATTGAACTGGCTCTGATTCAACAGTTAGGCAAGAGAACGCCGAATCAAACACCTCTGCAATGTTCCATAGGAAAAGAGGACCAAGCGACTGTTCTTGACTTTCCTTTTTTTCGCAATTTGTCTAGCACCACTATTGATGAGTTGTTTCGTCTGAGCAACTTGAAATCTTATAAAAAAGGCAGTTTGTTGTTTTTGGAAGGCGAGCCTGCCACACGTATTTATGTGGTAATATCAGGCTGGGTGAAAATATACAAGAGTACTGCTGATGGTAATGAAACCGTTGAACAAATGCTCTCTTCTGGTAACTTGGTCATCGAATCCTCCATTTTTAACAATGATAAACATTTTAGCAGCGCTCAAATTAGCAACGAAGCCAAACTGCTGTCTTTTCCTGCTTCTATTTACCGAAATTTACTGCAAAAAGATTTGGCATTGGCATTAAATTCCCTAAAATACCTGTCGCAAACATCTCGTACTTATCTCAATCAAATTGATAACAATCGCTTAAAATCCTCCAAGGAACGGGTAGGATGGTTTTTATTGAAACAATTTATTGAACAAAAAAATCCCAACACCATACTTTTGCCTTACGAAAAAACTATTATTGCCTCTTTGTTGGACATGAAACCAGAAACTTTTTCTCGTTCATTAAAGTCTTTTAAAAATAGCGGCCTTTCTTCCGAAAGACACCAGATACAAATCAAAGACATTAAAATGTTATGCAACTATTGCGATACCGATTTAGCCACGCACTGCCAATTCAAAGACAACCACAAAGACTGTAAATTTAAAAATCAATGACACAACTTATTAGCTACCAACAAGCTTTGGATATCATCCTCACTGTTGCACAACAACACCGCCTGAGCTCAAGGCAATCCATCCCTCTAATCGACTCAAATTCTCGTTTGCTGGCTGACGATGTCCGATCCACTATTAATGTTCCTGGATTTAACAACTCTGCTATGGATGGTTTTGCCATTCAATCGCAACTTGTCAATGAAGCTATCGCTAAATTTGCTGAAATTAAATTACAGGTCACTGGTAGCATTCAAGCTGGTGATGCTGAAAACAACACCTTAGAAGCCAGTCATATGGCCTGGGAAATCATGACGGGTGCACCTGTCCCTGACCATTTTGATGCCGTCATTCAAATTGAAAATGTTAGTGTAAGTGAGTCGAATGGCAAAAAATTTATTACCATAAAAGAATTAGTACAAAAAGGCCGGAATATTCGCAAGCTAGGTACAGATTACCGTGTGGGTGAAATTGTCGCGAACAAACATTCTATTCTTCAAGCACAACACATTATGGCATTGGCAACTGTGGGCATCAGCCAGATTGACGTCATCGAAAAATTAGCCGTTGCAATCGTTTCAACCGGCAATGAACTTGCTAAAAAATCATCGAAGGACTTAAATTCAGGAAAAATATTTAACTCCAACCAGCCTTTTCTTAGCACTTATGTCGATTATTTAAATTGTGAACCTGTTTTTGTGGGACGATGCAAGGATGATGAAGAAGAATTTAACACCTTATTGGATGAAGCTCTTGATAAAAATGTCAAAATCATATTCTCCACTGGCGCAGTGTCGATGGGAAAATTTGATTTCATTCCAAAAGTGCTAAAAGATCGCGGGGCACACATCCATTTTCACAAAGCCAAAATCCGACCAGGAAAACCTATTTTGTTCGCAGAACTGCCTAATGGAACCCTTTATTTTGGTTTGCCGGGCAATCCTATTGCTGCGGCTGCGGGCATGCGGTTTTTTGCTTCACCTTTTATTCGGTCGCTATTGGGACTAGCACCTGAGCAAGCTCTTAAGGCAAAATTAAAATCAGACATCACTAAAAAACAGGGCTTTAGAACTTTTGCCAAGGCTTATGCTCACATCGATGAGTCGGCACAGTTGTGTGTAGATATGTTAATGGATCAAGGATCGTATCAATCTTGTTCCTTTGCTCAATCCAATTGCTGGTTAATCCTGCCTGAAGACCTAGAAATCATACGTGCAGGAGAGATCATCGAAATTGTCCCAATGGTTAGCCAACAGCTTTTTTTCTGATGCCAACAATAGCCGCTGTAATACTCGCAGGTGGAAAATCCAGCCGCATGGGACAAGATAAATCTCAGTTAATGCTGGGTAATCGTACACTTTTAGCACACACAAAAGAACTTTTATTGGCTGCCGGTAATACGGAAATAGTCATCAGTGGGGCTCTGGGAATTAAGGACAAACAAACCAACAAGGGACCTCTGTCTGGTCTGTTTTCTTGTCTTGAAGAGCTTAGGCATTATAACTATCTATTTTTTGTTCCCGTAGATATGCCTCTTTTAAGCACTGATATTATAAAACAATTGCTGCAAGAAATAGATCAAGAAACGGTTCATCAACTTTTTCATTTTAACAATCATCGCTTGCCACTCATCCTACAAAACACCCCTGAGATTCGCTTAGTTATTGAAAAACAACTGCACAGCGATGATTTATCACTGCATCAGCTGTTTAAGCACCTTAAGACTAAGACCTTAAAGCACAACTTTGAGAGTGAATGCTTTTTTAATGCAAATTCCCCTGAGCAATGGCAATCAGTGCTTGATAAGTTGAAACTCTAGGATAAGCGCCTAGTACTGCAATTAATAAGTTCCTTCTAATATTCAGCTTATCTCGCAAAAGTAGTTGTTTTGGCTTATTTTTAAAAAGTAAAGTTGTTTGAGAGGAAAATTATTTATCGAAACTCGAAAGCTTAGTTAAAACAAGCTTTTATTTAGTAAAAATATTCTCAACGAGTTTTTTACTTTTTAAAAATAAGCCAACACAACTACGGTGAATATTAGACAATACTTATTGTTTGTAGTACTAGGAGCTTATCCGAGAATAGAAATTTACTGCGAAAAAGTTGAAATTGGACAGTTTTTCACCTAATTCTCGTTAAATAGCCGCACTATTCGCCTCAAATTAGGCAAAAACCTGTCTCAATTTAACTTTCTCTCGCTACAATCGCTATTCTCGGAAAAGCTCCTAGGAGCTTGTTAAAAAACAGAAAATCTACTGTAGAAAAGCTGTAATTTCTTACAGCTTTAAACTAGGATCGCCTAAAATGTTCCAACCTAAAATAACATCCAAAGCCTCTGGGTTTGTTAAAGCGTATTCTCTCTTCGCTTGCGTTACGGCATTACCTAAGGTCATATTTTGCTGTGTTAATTTATTCAATACCAGCTGTGCAAGGTCTTTTTCGTGTTCTGCCTTTGTCAAAGTACTCGCACCTAATACCGATGCTGCTCCGCCGTTTTGATTGAGCATAAAGGCATGCGCCATGGTATCTTCTGTAGGCGATACGAAATAGGTGTTCCAACAGCCCCATTGAGTCACAAGAGTAGGAGAACTTGCATTCACTAATAAATTTGCATCACTGAAGCTAAACATTCGAGAAAAACTCCAATCTCTGGGACCAGAATGACCGATAAAGCTGGTCAGAGCCACGCCTTCGTTAATGTTGTTGGTTATTTTGGCTTTGGCTACCGCTATGCCATCATCATCTACATAGGCTTTAGAGTTTAAGCTGATATTTTGCTGCCATGTCTCAGGAAGTTGACTTATTAAGAGTTCTGCATCATTTTTAAACGAGTATCCATTGGAAACATCGAATTTATCCGCGGCAAAAACAACAGTATTAGCATAAGTTTTGTTGCTATAGGCTGCAATTTTTTGCCTCAAGTTTGCTAATTCTTGTTCTGTTCTCACTGGAAAACGGCCAATATTTATATCAGGGATATTGTCATTGTCTATATCGGAGTATTTCGCATCAATCGGTGCAAATGTAATCAAATCATCCGTACTTCCATAGAGAGTAGGAATAAAACTAATGGAACCAGATGACAAAATATTTTTATAGTCATAGGTGTCGCCGCCAACTAGTAAGACATCTTTTATACCAATCTCGCTTGCTGCAAATTTAATATAGTCCGATAGGGCCGTTGCTGAAATATTACTGAAACTGTATTGGGCATAAATTTGCTCTACATCAACCAAAACAACATCGTATTCATTGGCTTTGCTCTGTATAAATTGATCCAATTCAGCTCCAATAAAATCGGGATGTGCGATTATCAAATAATTGCCCTTAAACTTATTAATGTCTTCCATCAGCACAGGCAAACTCAACTCGGGAAGCATGAGTTGTGATTCTGCTGCAACATAAATCTGACCTTCCCCACTTTCTACATAGATATCTAAACTGCACTCCATATTGGCTATAGAATTACAGCTACCTGAAACTGTAGAAGGATAAAACTCAACGTTGCCACTTGCTGATACTTTGTAAACCAGATAGTTTTCATTGCTGGCATTTTTAAGGGTAAATCTTTTTAGTGCTGCTTCAAAACCATTGGCAAACAACAAATCTCCAGAGCTTGCTTGAGTGCTTGATTGCGATTGGTCACCTTGTGTATTGACACTGTAATTTATTTTTTTATCATTCAAGACAAAAGCTCGCGGATAAGTCACCTGCCACGATTCAATATGAATCACATCAGCTAAAGTGTTGGTATCATTTGGAAGCCGAATTTCTAGGGTTTGGTCTCCTGAAACAAAGGAATTCGCAGGTATTTCATAGCGCCTAATATCTGAAGTAATACCATCGAACCTAAAATCATCCAGTGGATTGCCATTCAATGAATAGATGACATGATGATCGGGAGATTGCAAGTAATCCGTTCCTCCCCAAATATTCATCTCTAGAGTCACATCACGGTTAGTTTTTACGACATTCTCCATAGCAAAAACAAAATCCTCTGTAACCTCTGAACCAATAGCCAGCATTCTTTTTGCAAACCAAGGATCATCTATGGGAGCACCAAAACTGTACTCTGTATTTTCTGCATACAAGTCAGTTTGCATATAAAAGGCTTCTGCACGAATACTGGGGTTACTTTCTACACTCTTTTCACTAACACTTATAGAGTTAGCTAGAATCAATGAATAAACCGTTCCCTCTTGGTACAAGCTTTCACTTGGATTACCTACAAATTCTATGTAACTATTACTTGAAAAGAAAGTACTGTTTTCGCTGTAAACTTTTACAGGGATGATTTGTCCATTGCGAGTTATGGCAATCTTTTTGACGTGCACACCCGTCAAGTCAATGTTCAGCGCCATTAAATCACTGTGTGTGACTCGGTATATACCATCGGTTTTAACCTTCATGCTTAAAATGGATTGAGGCACATCAATACTTGCAAATGAATGGCTACTGACTAGGAGTCCAAGGACTATAGTTTTAATCACAGTGTATGCTTTCATGAGCCTTCTCCATTATTAGTTGTATCATCGTTGATGAAATCCTCAATATATTGGTTGATATCATTGGCCTTTTGTTCGTCTCTTTGCTGCAATTTTTCGTTATGACTTTCGTTAATGTCTTCCCATGGAGTCGTGTTATCAATGATAACACTGCCTTCTTGACCATACAGACGATTGAGACTAAAAGGTCCGTGAGATTGACGCTTACCCTTTATATCAACATCGACAATAGCCCACTCTTGTACATACTCTCCTTCATAACTGAAATGATATTCCGTTAAGCTAGTCTTGTACATGTTTTTTGATGCAATCAAGTTTTCATTGATTTTTAACCACTGACCATTGGTCATTGCATACAATTCAAAACCAACATTGCCTGTTTCTGTCAAAGTGGACCAATAAATATCAGTGACTCCACGTGATGCATCATAGACTGTTTTAAAACTGGCCAAGGTTATCGGTGTTGTAATGACAGGTTTGTATCCAAAGTCAGCTGTGGTATTTGTCTCACCACCAGAAACTGCAACGGTGTAACCCGTATCGTCTTGAGAGTTATTGTCAATCAAGTTATCCCCAGCATTGGGACCATCGGTATGAATAAGATTGGCCAATTCATTGTTATCATCGGTAACAGAAACCGCATAACTACCATTTGGCAAACCCGTAAAGGAATAATTTCCATTGGCATCGGTTGTTGTACTTGCAACAATATTACCATTGGTGTCTTTTAACACAACTGTTACATTTTCAATGCCATTTGCAGTTTCATCAGGATCTGGCGGAGTTAAACCGTCAGTGAGTAAACCGTTGCCATCATTGTCAGACCAGACTGTGCCTTCTATAGTGTTACTGTCAGCGCCTATGTAACCAAAATCTTGAGCCAAATCTATTCCTGATGGGATTAAGGACAGATCAACGAAGGATTCTGAGTTCAATCCACCATCTGGATCCACCGAATTGCTCCAACCAGCGGCTCCATTGGGTAAGCTGCTTGTCACTACAACAACAGTATAAGAGGCTGTATTATCTAATCCAGTGAATAAATACTGGCCATTTTCATTCGTAACAACCACATCAACCAAATCGTTATTGGTATTAAACAATCGAACTATTACACCTTCTAACCCTTGATCTCCCGCATCTTGTGCGCTATTCGCATTCACATCATGGAAGATTCTATCGCCAATAATACCCGAACCTTTTCTTATTGGGCTGTAACCAAAATCTTGCTCTAAATTATCGGCCAATAAATTGGCAATCGTTGATTGATTATCCAAGCCTCCATCAGGGTCGCCTGTTTGATCAAAACCATTTAATATATTATTACTGTCGGTTACAAGCACAGAATAAGCGTTGCTGTTCAATAGTGATGGGAACAGATATTGACCATTTGTGTCGGTAATTACTGTTGCTATTGGCGTGTCTGGAACGCTGTTTCCTGTTGTATCTATTAACAATTGAACTGTCACACCAGGTATTCCTGCTTCTCCAGCATCTTCACTGCCATTGGAGTCCAGATCAATATACAAGGTATCACCAATATCAGAGTTGTTAGCTGCAATTGTTGGTTGATAACCAAAATCTGCATCCAAGTTGATATTGTCAGAAGTGTTTAAAGAAGGAACCGTAGTTTGATCATCAAAACCACCAAAACCATCAGGGTCTCCTGTTTGCACATAACCAGCAGGCAATGTTGTTGTATCCACTTCTACCACATGAGGCACTGTTGGATCCACTCCAGTAAAGTAGTAACGGCCTGTTGCATCTGTTGTCGTTGTAGCAATGGCATCTAGCGCTCCACAAGGGAAGGTATTTGCTGGACAAAGGTACATAGTAATATTATCCAGACCCACTTCACCTGGATCTTGTTGACCATCACCGTTGGCATCAGACCAAATATAGTCGCCTATTGTTCCAGCAGTCACATTGTAGCCAAAATCAGCACTGAGGTATTCTTCATTCGCTTGAGTTAAATTGACCATTGATGTATTGGCTGTTCCTGTTCCATCTTCATCGTAGGTTTGAACCAAGCCTGCAGGAGGATTCGTTACTGTCACTTCATAACCAACTGCCAAAGGTAATTCTGTAAAGATATAATTGCCCTGCGTATCAGTAAAACTAGTGATTGCAACGCCAGCACCTGCGCCGATATCAACACCCGGTGGAGGGGTTAATTGTACAATTCTATTGGCAATACCTTCTTCATTAGCATCTTGGATACCATCGTTGTCCAAATCCAACCAAACTCGGTTTCCAATGGAACCACCAGGAACATAACCGAAATCATTGCTATTGTCTTGTGAACCTTTGACAGGAAAAGCCGATTCTCCTTGGTCGTTATCGGAATTATCATCCGTGCCATTGCCTATACCGCTGGTATCGGCTATTCCATCATAAGTCGAGGTATAACCGTTTGCTACAGAACCCACCGAGAGACTGTATGTCGGTTGCACACCGTCAGCAATATCTCCTGTGTAACTGTCATCAGCCAATAATTTTTCAAAGGAATAGAATCCAGCACCATCGGACAATGTTGTCAAAGCAACCGTATTGCCATTTGGATAACTAATGGTTAGTGTTACAGGAACCAAAGGAATGCCTGGTTCTGTCGCTGAGTTTCGGACGCCATCGTTGTTGTCATCGCGATATATGATGTTTCCAACGCTGGCCAGATTAATATAAAAACCAAAATCAGCGGTGAAATCTGTGCCACCACCGGCTACAGTAACATTGTAATTAATCACTTGCGAATTCAGGTCGCTACCAGGGTTGCTGCCCAATGTTTGCCAGAAGCCTGATAAGACATTACTATCATCAGTAATAGAAACAGTATAAGTACCATCTGCTAGGCCGCTGAACTGATAATCACCATTTGCATCTGTAATTGTACTGGCAATGATATTGCCTTGAGCATCCAATAAATTAACGGTCACTGCCGAGAAGCGTGCCAATTCACCGACATCTTGAGTTCCATCTGCGTCATTGTCATTCCACAATGTACCACCCACGGTATTAGCAACTGTCACTTGATAACCAAAGTCTTGGTTCAAATCAATATTCGCTCCAGCAATAACTGACACAGACTGACTATCTGCTCCACCATCGGGATCTTCTGTTATTAACAAACCCACACCATTATTAGGCAATGTTGTTGTGTCAATGACAACAGTATATGTATCATCTGGCAAACTTCCAAATTGATACTGACCATTTTCATCGGTGTAAGTGCTGGCAAAATTAAAGCCATTACTTGCCAACAGATCGACTCGAACACCTTCTAAACCTGGCTCAGTTGCAGATTGGCTGCTGTTTCCATCAACATCCATATAGACAGTATCACCAATTAAGCCTGTGCCATTGCTGTGTCCTTTAGGTGTATAACCAAAGTCTTGCAACAAATTATTACTGCCCGATAGGGTGACCACTGAAACATTATCTAAAATAGCATCAGGATCAGCGGATTGTTGCAATGCGCCTAAGACATTATCAGTGTCTGTAATTTCTACTCGATAAACTCCATCAACCAATCTTGCAAACAGGTATTGTCCGTTACTATCTGTCACAGCAGAGGCGATTGGATTGTTATTCACATCAAGAAGACTCACTGTTACATTGGCAATGCCTGGTTCGCCTCCATCTTCGCTGCCATTAGCATTGGCATCCAAATAGACCGTATCTCCAATTGAGCTGGTACTTGCTGCATCGCCTTGATAACCAAAATCTGCATTAACAAAAACATCACCAGGAGCTAAAATGACGGGGTCAGTAGTTCGATGATCTGCTGCACTTGCCAGTTGACCGAAATCATCTGGATCTCCTGTTTGTGTCCAAGTGACACCTGCGGGTAGTGTCAATGGATTGGTTTCGACAACATAAGCACCTGCTGGCAAATTATCAAAAACATAATTGCCATTGCCATCCGTGCTGGTAGTTGCCACCAAATTACTATAGATGCTATCACCATCAGGGTCAGAATAAAGGTTGACAGTCACCGCGTTGATTCCTGCCTCATTGCTGTTTTGAACACCATCAGCATTGGCATCTATCCAAACACGATCGCCTATTGAGCCAGTTGCGTTTAAGGGTGGTGTGCCTGTTTCTGTTGGAGAGTTCCAGTTGTAACCAAAATCAGCCGTTAGGTATTCTTCTTCAATAGCTGTTAGGCTCACTGTTGTAACATGATCTGGATTAACTGTCCCACTGTTTTCATCGTAAGTTGGGTTACTGGCTAAATTACTGGCTAAAGTCGCCGTATCTACAGCAACAATGTAATCCAGAACGGGAATTCCACTGAATAAATATCCGCCACTTGCATCAGTCACCTCAGTACGTATTGCTGAACCAGCATTACAGGGAGAAGCATTTGCACGGCACAAATAGACGGTCACTCCACCTATACCATCTTCATTAGCATCCTGTACTCCATCGCTGTCTTCGTCCAACCAGACTCGATTACCAATACTAGAATTTGATTCTGAAAAGGTAATTCCACAATCTATAGCTTCGTGATCAGTTGAGGTGGAACCACTAGGAACATTGGATAAATTATTAACGGCTCCTATTCTCACAACATTAATATCTTGAGTACCCAGAGAACAATCTGCCAATATATCACCAGCAGACACTCTAAATAAACTCGTTCTTGTTGCTGCAACTCCTGCATCACCTGTAGTAATATAAAGCTCACCAGGACGTGAGAATGTTAATCCTTCTGTATCTTCAAGAATAGAATTTGTCACGCCATCGTTGTACATAATAAAACCACAGTCATAAGCCGTAACATTGGCTGGATAATTGCTTAAATCAAATTCTACCAGATGAGAATTTGCTGAACCATTGTTGGTCACTGCTATTAAACGGCGATTAAGTGGATCCCATGCGATATCATCAATCTGGCTGTTAGTAATAGGCAAAACAATATCGGGAGTCACATTTAACACATTGGCATTAGCTGGATTAAAGTTAAACAAATTAATATGGCCATTACCCGTTGCAATACCAGAACCGTAATAAACAGGAGGTGTCGATTGCCAATCAACAGCCATTCCATCGGAGTCGGTGATGCCATTGTTAAAGGTTCCAATAACAGCTCGTGGAGTGGGTAAGAGCTGCACTAAATCATTGACATCCGCTGCATACAAAGTTTCATCGCCAGTTACTAATGGATCGCCTAAGTCCCAAAGCATCGTTTCAACCGAAGTATAAGGAATAGCACCCAATCCAGCGGCCAAATCATCCGTCAAGCCCGAATCAGGATCAACTGTTAGCAGTCTATTTCCACCATCGGCAACCACATAACACAATTCAGCGCTTCCTGTTAAGTCTCCATTCAGTGTAACGCGATGATCTTCAACCTCTCCATTTATTGCCGAACCTGTTGGATTTAAGGCCGCAGCATCGGTACTCAATCTAAGTCGCAAAAATGAAGTTGGAGGAGGACCCGCAGGAACCACTGGAAAGGTCAATGTCACAAGTGCCAGCATACTGCCATCGGGCACATTAGCCGTAGCTCCTTCTGTTACTGTATCGAAAACTCCATCACCATTGTAATCAATCCAGCCAGAGAGAGTTGCAGAAACACCTGTTTGATTGCTGACTAAAACTTGAATATTTGCAGCAGAGCCTGAACTAAAATTCAAAATAGATTGCGGGCCATTTTCATCAGCTGTGGCAACATTATCATCGCCTGAAGCAACAGAATTAGGCTGGCCATCACTCTCACTATCAGGGGCACCTGCGCCCATGTACAAGCCATTGTTGATGACATGGGAAGGACCATTGTCAGTTAAAGTTGTTTGATAGTTATCCGCTCCTGTGCCAACCCCAGTATCAGGGGCATCCCCATAATCAATGAGATCCACCATTGGTTCAAAACCAAAGTCATAGGAGTGGTTGTTTTGACCCGAACCGCCAATACTTATGCTGATCACTGAATCCGTCCCTGAAACAACGGCATCCGAATCACGCACATCAGTTTGAGCATTATTGCTGGTATCTGCACCTGCATTTTGAGTCGTCAGGGCAAAAGAAGTCAAGCCCAGTTGGTTATTGTTGACCGACAGGCTACAACTTTCACCACTGTCCATAAATAAAGCTTGAGTTGTCCCTGTATTTACTGTTGTTGCATTGCTAAAATAATACTGACCACCATTTGCAGTGACTGCTGTGGTGCTGTCCACTCCACAAGACAAGGTTACGGTAATTCCATCCAATCCAGGTTCATCTGCTCCTTGAATACCATCGCCATCGGTATCATTCCAGACTCGGTTGCCAACTTCTATAGGTGCTGGGTCACACAAGGCTTCCAAATCACCCATACCACTGGCCTTTCCAAAAAAGGCCGCTCCGTTGGCATCGATTGAAACCTGCAATCGCTTGGGTATCCCACCACCATCAAGACTAACCTGACCCGCTTGAGCTCCAGAATTTTGGAACCACATCAAGCCCGTGTCTATTCCAGAAGTTCCGTAAGGATCCATAACTCCTGTTATCACATCCAAATGTCCAGGAACTATTAGCATACCTCCCATTGTCGTTTCAGAATGTCCTGCGGTACTGCCGTTAATATTGCCATTTCCACCAGGCCCATTATCGTACCAGTAAAATTCACCGCCTCCAAGGCCTTCGCCATTGTTAGCTCCACCTGTTGTTACACCACCACAACTGCCGTTAGACTCCAAAGTCCAACCCGTAACAGCATCACCACAAGCTCGTATTATATCTCCATAACTGTTACCGTTATGAATATCAGTATTTAATGGATCAGGTGAAAAGTTTTCATGCCCTGTTCTTTCACCATTAACGTCTTTAATTTGCACAATAAGTGTGCCATCATTATCAAATTCTATGTCTGATAACAAGGGCTGCTGGTACTCTAAGAAATTGTCTTGATTACCAATATTTCCCGGGTTTTTATCATTAAAAACAATATCATAATCCATCTGCCATGGATTCCAGTCTGCGACAAAGGCTCTGGAAACACCGTCTTTGTCTAAAATCTGTGTACAACTCCCTGGTGGATTGGTATTGCTAATATCAGCATCGTATCCACAACCGCGCGCATAAGTTAAGTCTATATCCAGAACAGGAGTGCCATTAAAAGCTGAAGTGACGGGATCAAAACTATAAACATGTGCAGATAAAAGAGCTTGTGTGCCTTTTCTGGGGCCAAAATAGCTGTCATCCACATTATTCGAATCGACCGTTGACTCTGCCGTACAGGTAACTCCAACATAAAGTACACCATCATTAAACCCTAAGCCCATAGGGCGGTAATCTAGTACATTAGAACAAGGATTGGGTATTGCCACACTGCTAGTGCTAGACAAATCTCCATTAACATCAACCCCTAAAGTATAGAGTTGCCTGTCTTCCATATTGACGACGAACAATTGACTTTCATCATCGGACAATTCGATATCACCTAATGCTCTTTTACCTACTTCTGTATAAGCGACTGTATCATGATTCCAATCGTAGCCAACGCCTGCTCCACTACGCGGATCACTTCCTGCCAAGGTTGCAAAAGTGGAGACTGCATTGCCAGCATTGTGATCGATCTTGTAGATAGCACCGATGCCAGCTGGTCCGATATCTGCGTGACGTTTGAAATAGGTCGAGGCATAAGTGACATTGCTTCTTCTCAGGTGTGCAATACCATAAACTGAACCAAGATTTTGATAATTAGTGATTGCAGTGGGGGCATCTGTGCCATTGTCTAAATAATTGTATTGTAACAGTGTATTAATAGCGCTGTTTGCACCATCTCTGCTATCCTTAGTAAACCGTGAGACGACAAAGTCAGGGTTCAATTGGCAATAATCAATGGGGTTATTAACCCCAAAATCCACAGCACAATTTGCTGCATTGTTAAATTGCACACCAGAATGCGAGTCTCCACCAGTATCAGACGCGCCGTATTCTAAGTAATTAGGCAATCCCACTAGCTCAAGGCGATAATCAACTCCTGAAATTCCGCTAAGAACATAGCTTCCATTGGCTAATACGGGTGCTGTTGATATCAAGACATGTGCAGCATTATAAGCTCTGACTTCCATGCCTGTTACACCATATCCAGGTTCCAACACATCTTGCACACCATTGGCATTAAAATCTCTAAAGATGACCCCACCAATATCATTGTTGCCAATTTGGCAATTGCCTGTTGGCACGACAACTGGAGCAACGGGTTCCCCATCTCCATCATCCTCATCACCCGGATCGTTGTTGGTCGCTCCATCGCTATCGGTATCAACACCGTTGTTTGGTGTCGAATCAGAATCCAGTTGATCCGAAGCTGTGACTTCTGCAAGATTGTTATAAACACCTGTTGCTTCTACCATGACATCGAAAGTATAACTAACACTCGCTCCATTAGCGATATTCACTCCCGACCAAGTAATGACATTACCAGCAAGTACTCCACCTCCAGTAATATTGCTGATTGCACTGAAACCGTTAGGCACGGTATCAACAATGCTGACATTTGTAGCATCGTTAGGTCCAGCATTGGCAACATCCACAGTAAATTGGATAATTCCCCCGACATTAGGAGTCGAATTATTGACGGTTTTATTCAATGATAAATCTGCAATAGGCACCGATAAGAAACCAAAATCATAACTGTGATTACTCTGTCCAGAGTAACCTGTTGCAACGGTAATTTCTGCATTTGAACCTGAAGTCACTGCATCAGAGTCATGCAAATCATTACTGGCTGAAGATGCTCCAGTACCCCCTAGGCCTGTGACATTGAGTCCCGACAAAACTCCCTGAGTCATATCAATTCTGAATAAATAAGTTGAAACGTTGGCAATAAAATTCACCGCAAAATCCTTACCCAGTACATCCACACCTGCGGCATTAGTAAAATAAAATTCGCCGTTGGCATCTGTTGTCACCGTCCCCAGTACTGTCACGCCATCGGTATCAATTAACTGTACTACAACTCCAGCAATACCCGCTTCACCTGCATCTTGAACACCATTAGAATTTCCATCAAGCCAGACTCTGTTGCCTATTTCTTGAGTGGGTGTATCACACAAGGCTTCCAAATCTCCCACTCCATTGGCTTTACCAAAAAAATCAGTTCCAACATTTCCAGCGTTGGTATCGGTATAAATCTGATAGGAATGATCTATCGTACCGTTGGCTGCATCATAAGACCTTACGCCACCAGCAAAATCGGATTGACCGCCTCCGTTATTAATCGGATCCATATTGGTCATGGTGATGGAATTTTGCGCAGGAATAGAAGTCAACCCTCCAAATCCTGTTTCAAAATGCGTGTATTGCCCATCGGTCCAACTGTCTGAGGCAAAATATTCTGTACCATTGGTTGCTTCAACCGAATTAAAACTCCAAACCGTGCCATTGAAAGTCGCTCTAACAATATCACCGTATCCTTCACCACGAATCAACCCAGAGTTATCAGGAGCTTGCTGATTGTGCCCTGTTTGATCGCCAAAACGGTCCCGAATCCCAATAATCATTTGCTCGTCATTGGTGAACTCGATATCGCTCAACATGGGTTGAGGATTTGATCTCTCAGTACCCAGTGGAGACACCAAATTGGTTGGTGGATAGGTCGAATCCCACACTCCCCAATTAGCACTATTGTTGCCTGCTCCACCTAAACAACTGGGATTAGACTGATTATCATCCAAACCGCAACCGCGATCATAATTCAAGGCAAAATTAAGAATCTCGGTAAACAATAATGTAGCGGTATCTAAAGTATAAACATGAGCCTCCAATCCTGCTCCTCCAGTTTCTCCAGAGCAAACAGCTCCAACAAAAACACTGTTTTGGTGGTATTTTACCGCGAAGGGTCTAAAGTTATCTGCATTCCCACCCGCACAAACTGGTGCGCTACCAGCGACATAATTATTGCTATCAAGCATATCTATGGCCGTTATTTGTAATGCAGTTGGAACTACAGGAACAGCGGGGTCAGTACCTAATGGTAATAAATATAGATTTCTATTAGCTAAATTAGTCACCCATAAATTTTGCGAATCTTCAGAGATATCAATATCACCAAAGGATAGTTTGCCAATTTGCGCATAAGAGGCTGCATCCACAGTTAGGTCTGCAGCATTGGGATGTGGATCTGTTCCCGTTACATTAGAGCCAATAATATCGTTGAGATTCAAAAACTCAGAAACCGTCGATAAAACACCATCACTGGGGTTATCAATTTGATAGATGGAACCAGTTTGATCCCCGGCTCCTAGACCACCCGGGCCAAATTCTACGTGTCTTTTGAGGTAGGCCGAAGCAAACAAGGTATCGGACTCCGATTGATAAGCCAAACCCCAGGTAGAACCTATTTGATTATAGTTCGCCTCTATATCAGCCGCTGTTGTTCCCGTGGTAGAATAAGGAAAAGAAACCAAAGAAGGGTTAGTGGTTTGATTGAGCGGCCTGAATAAATTTGTAACAAGATCAGGATCTGCTTGGCAGTATTGTGCCGGAGAGCCCACTCCATAATTGATATTATTTACTGGTGAAGTGGCAAAAACAACAGAGGTTGATGAGCTCACCCCTTCCAAAGAAGGTTGATAACCGAAAGGAATGGTCGTGAATTCTAGCCGATATTCCTGAGTATCAGTGAGGCCTGTTAAAGAATACTCACCATTAGCATCAGTAGTTGCAGTCGCCGCTACAGCTCCAGCTGAATCATAAGCTGTCACTGTTACATTGGCCACACCGACTTCATTTGCATCCAGTGTGCCGTCGTTATTCAATTCTTTATAAACAGTTCCATTTATTTGAGTTGGAACCACATTTAATGTGCCTTCAAACCGAAGTTCAGCATTGGTTAAGGTACCAAAGTCAGCACCTGCTGCATCACAAACAAAAAGACTCCAAGTTCCAATAGCATCTTCGCCATCAAAGGTATCAAGTGCCGTTGCCACTTCTGGTTGTACCACCGTATCAAAATCAGGCGCTGTTGCTTGAGCTCCATTGCCAAGTACATTGGCCGAATCGCTATCAAACAAAACATTCAGGTTATCTGTGCTCCCTCCAACTCGTGATACCAGTTCTACATCGGCTGTTGTTGGTGATGACAAATTAACAATCAAATCTCCTCGCCAAGTATGCGTGATATTGACACCAGCATTGACACCAAAACCTGCAACATCAATATTAAAATCATCGGTGACATTGAAAGTAACCACTACACCCTCTGGAGGATTATTGCCACAAGCATTATCTGGCAAAACTCCATCAGCAGGAGTAATCGATGCAGGAGTGTAGGTGAACAGAGCAGCTTGTACAGAACTAACAGTGATACAAACCAAGGAAATAAAAATCGCAAGATTTCTAAAGTTAAAAGCCTGAGCTTTTTTATTTTGCATAACGCTTCTCAAAATCTGAGTTTAAAACACAACCAATAACAAATTGATTAACACAGTCAACTTTATGATTTATCCTTAGAATTCATTAACATGATGTAAGGCGGCATTTGCATGCAAGCTTAGATATAAGTTAAAAACTAAAGAAAGAAAAGAAACAAAGAAAATATTTGATAAATCCTCTATACAAAAATTTGCTAAACTCAAACTATTTACGATCAATAACAGATAAGACCTTAAATAGTTCTAAATTCAACACCAGTTCCCACAAACTTAATGCGAACGATAACAAACAGCAGGCAATATATCAACAAAAAAACACTGACGTAACAAGAGTTTACAATTTTCTGTGAATTAAATCACAGTTTTACACTAATCCATTACAAAACAAGCAAACACTGCGCTATTCTCTCTACAGCTTGCCGCAAATTGTCCATCGAAGTTGCAAAGGACAAACGCACATGACCCGGGGCTCCGAAAGGTGTTCCTGGGACGACCGCTACTTCTGCATTTTCCAATAACCAGGTGGAAAAATCTACATCCGTTTCCACCCCTTCAATTTTAGCAATAACATCTTCCACATTGGGAAAAGCATAAAAAGCTCCCTCACCTGCTATGCAAGAAAAACCAGGCAACTTATTAAGTGCATCAACCAACCAATCGTGCCGTTCTTTGAAGGCTTTTTTCATCGGAACCAAGCAATCTTGCGAGCCATTTAGTGCCGCAACAGAGGCCGCTTGGGAAATGGAACAGGGGTTTGAGGTGCTTTGCGATTGAATCTTACGCATAGCAGTAATGACATCAACAGGACCCGCAGCATAACCTATGCGCCAACCCGTCATCGCATAAGCTTTAGAAACACCGTTGATAAACACCATTCTATCCATTAATTGCGGAAACAAAACACCCAAATTGCTAATGGTTTCATCGCCCCAATAAATGTGCTCATAAATATCATCGGTAGCTATCATCACATGCGCATGTTTTAACAAGACTTCACCCAGAGCTTGCAGTTCTGATTTTTTATAAGCTTTGCCTGTCGGGTTGCTAGGTGTGTTTAAAATAATAAGACGTGTTTTAGCGCCTATGGCTTGCTCTAATTGTTGCGGCGTGATTTTAAAATCCTGTTCTTGGGTGGTCTTGACAATGACAGACTCTCCACCTGCCAACAACACCATATCAGGGTAAGAAACCCAATAAGGTGCAGGAATGATCACTTCATCACCTGGATTAAGGATGGCCGACAACAAATTAGAAATACTGTGTTTAGCTCCGCAAGAAACCAAAATTTGATTGGCCGCAAATGACAAGTTATTTTCTCGCTTAAATTTGCCAATAACGGCTTGTTTAAGTTCCGCGGTTCCATCAACAGCCGTATATTTGGTTTGTCCTGCATTGATCGCATCAATGGCTGCTTGCTTGATATGTTCTGGCGTATCAAAATCGGGTTCTCCTGCACCTAAACTGATAACATTCTTGCCTGCAGCTCGCAACTCTGCTGCTTTCATACTGACAGCTATTGTCGCCGAAGGCTTTACTTTTTTAACTAAATTTGATACAAAATCTGCCATTTCCAAGACCCTAATACTTGTTTTAATAAATTGCCTATCTTACCGATACAAGCATTGAACACAAGTGATTTTATCGAATAATGACCTGCTTAAGTCTGCTTTTATGCAGCAAACAGGCCTTTGCAGGCAAATTTCACACCTCCAAATTCGAAATTCACAACTAAATCATAAAAAATTCACTACTTATTCAGGTAGTTTTGTGCCAATTTCGCTATCCTTTCATTTTTACACATGGCTTGACATTACTATGCTATCAAAATATAAAACAACAAGGAATACGCTCATCCTTTTTTCCCTATTCCTCAGCTACGTTGCCAACGCAGCTCCTTTGGCTGGAGATTATTTTATTAATCAAAATGGCAGTGAAAATTACAATTCGATAGCCTTAGCTGTAGCAGACCTAAACTCCAATGGCGTTTCTGCTCCTGTTACATTTAATATGCGCTCTGGTACTTACGATGAAAGAGCCGTCATAAACAGCATAACAAGATCTGGCTCAGTTGATGACCGAGTTGTTTTTAAACGAGCAACGCCAGCAGATACCGTGATTATTAAAAACTCAAACCAAGATTCGACTTTCAATTATATTTTCAAGCTATCGAATGCCAAGTATATCAGCTTTGTCAATCTTGAATTTGAAGCCACCAATGCGGATTATCAACATGTGCTTGAGTACTCTGATGACACGGACTCAATTACAGTGGCAACTTGTATTTTTCGAGGATTAAATTATACAAATATCATCTCTAATCGCGGTGAATTAGTTTATTCTTTTACCAGCAATCCAAGCCTAGATGCCACTAGTACTGGTTTAGTTTTTACTGGCAACACCTTTGAAAATGGCTATTCTGGCATATCAATTGTCGGTTCAAACAAACCCACCAACACCGTCAGTGATAACACTTTCACCAATCAAGCAATTAAATCCATTCTTGTAATCGGTACTACTGCAACTAGCAATATCAACAATAACACCATCGACAGTTCATTTGTTCGCAGCTTGGATTATACTGCCATGTCTGTTAGTGGTTTAGGTTCGGTTTTCAACAATGAAATAAAACTCAACAGCCTTAGCACTGCAGAAGTGGGAATGGAACTTAGTGGCGATGTCATTTCAACGCCACTATTGGTTTATAACAATACTGTTTCGTCTAGTAATCCCGTGGGCGGCTCTGTTGGAGTGGATTTGAGCAATAAGGTTAAATTTTTACACAACAGTATCAAAATGGAGCATCTTGATGATATTCCACTAAATGTTTCAGCAACTGAGGCGGATTCTCTCTGGATTAAAAACAATTTATTGATCAACACAGGGTCTGGTAAAACCTTTGTCGCAAGCACAGATGCAAACCGTGATGCGGTTACTGAGTTGTTTGATAATGATTATTATACCGCTGGTGGTATCGTCAGTTTTTGGGGTGATTTAACCAGTTTTACCAGTGTCAATGCCTTTCAAGTAGGCACACAGCCCAAACATCCAAAAATTGGCCTTTCTCGCAATGTTACTTTTGTCAATGCCAGTAGTGGCAATTTACGCTTATTTGGTGCATCCATTGGTGACAAATATCTAGTAGCTCATCCCCAATCCGAAGTAACAACTGATTTGGATAATGAAACACGCGCAACCATAAACACCTATATTGGTGCAGACATCCCCTCTTTAGCTGGCAGCAGTATTGCTCCAATGGACAATGCCGATGCAGCCACTGGCGTATTTTACTCCATCGGTGGAAGCTCGCCTGATTATGCCACGGCTCAAGAGGCTTTTGATGACCTTTACCGACGTGGCATGAAAGGTGAAGTTAAATTTAGGCTCCGCCCAGGAACTTACCCAGTTAATGCTAATTTCTACAAAATTGTTAAGCAAAACCCAGCGGATTTAATCACCATCACTTCTTCAAGCCCAACGAATGGTGTTTTGAGTTTTTCTGGCGATAGCAATCCAAACAACATACTACGCTTTGATAAAACCTCTTATGTCACCATTGAAGGAGTTGATTTTGATATGGGCCTTTCTACCGCCAATGGCATCGAATTTTATAACAGCCAAAACACTACCATAAACAATGGCGCATTTACAGCGGGCAATAAAGCTATCGAAATTTCAACTGCAACAAATTCTGATAATCATAGCATCAGCAATAACAGTTTTACCGACCAGAAGATTAATGCGATTCGTACAGATTCTGCCACCAGCATTGATATTGATGCCAACACCATTGATTCTAGCGAAGCAAATTTTATCGGCATTTACCTTGCCAATACCACTAGCGATACACTTATTGTGCAAAATAACAAGTTTAGAGGAACCGGCACAACCATTGGAATATATTTGGATAATGCCAATGGCGAGGTCAATAATCGAGGGTTAATTGCCAACAATTTTATTTCAACCAATAAAGGAATCTTTGCAGTGAATTCCAGTGCCAATTGGAATATCATTCACAACAGCATGAATACTAATACTACTGCTGTTGTTTTGAAAGCACTTACTGGTCTCAAACCTTCAAATTTCGATTTCACTAATAACATAGTTCAAACACCTTCTGGAGTTATCAATTTAAGAATCAATGAATTTGAGAGCCAAGCAGACGACACTATTGTTCTGGATTATAACATTTATTACAATCAAGTTGGTGGCGGCGCTTTTTTAAACTGGTATGGATTGAGTTTTTTCACATTAAATAGTTTTACCTCAAACACTGGCATGGATTTCAATAGCCATAAGAAAATGGTCACTTTTGCTAATACCACCATCGGCAATTTACATTTAGCAGGTTCATCCATTGGCGATAATGACTTGGCGGGCACGAATACAATAATAACTACTGATATTGATGGTGACACTCGCGCCAGTGTTTTTCCTTACATGGGTGCTGATGAAACGACCGCTTTGAACCCAGCACGGATTGAAATTACCGCCGATAACAATCAAACCAGTGAAGATAGTTCTCAACTAGTCAATCTTTCTTATGTTTTATTATCACAACCCAGTGACAATGTTACGGTGTCAGTTGCTAGCAGTGATAACAATGAAGGCACAATAAATACAACAGATATGACTTTCACTCCGAGCAATTGGAACACAGCACAAGTTAAAACTGTTTCTGGCGTTGATGACAACATTATGGAAGGTGATATCAATTATTCCATCACGACCACTGTATCTAGCGCTGACAGCAATTATAACAATCTAGCTGTTCAAGATATCACTTTAGTCAATATCGATGATGACCTCGATGCTAGCCTTAGACTATCGATAATTAATTCAATGCAAGAACCAAACACAGCAGGAACTTTCAGAATCAGCTTGGTTAAGTCTTTACCACCGCCAAATGATACACTTTTAGTCAATGCCGAAGATATAACTGTTAGTTTTTTAACCCAAGGTTCTGGCACCGTAGGTGTTGATTTTACCGATGCTTCTGGTTCTGTGCTTATCCCTGCCTTGAGTAGCGGTGCTAATGTGGGCATTTCTCCTATAGACGATAACTTTATTGAAGGACTAGAACAAGCTAGCATCGTATTATCTGGTAAAAGTGGAGGTGTTGGCTTCATTTCAGTCGGCGTGAACACTCTTATTGACATGGATATTGTGGATAATGAAGACGGAACAATTATTGTCAGTCAATCACAAAATATGGCAGAACCTAATACCGATGGTGGCTTCACCCTTTCAACAACGAGTGGCGTTGCGACGAGTGATACTGAAATTTATTATTACTTTGCTGGAGTTGCAAGCAATGGTTCGGACTACAATCAACCTGCAAATTATGGGATCGCAACTCTTGCTGCCATGTCTTCAAGCCTTTCAATCCCTTTAAGTGTTATCGATGACATTGATTCAGAAGGTTCAGAGATTGCGACCATCCGTTTAACAGGTTCAAATAATATATTATTGCCCGTGAGTTCAGATACTCCCCCGTTTGTTGAAATCACTGACAACGATACATCTGCTGATATTGCAGTCACTATTTCAGCTATCAATAATGCCTATGCTATTGGTGATGTGGTTGATTTTGTTATCACCGTTGGAAACAACAGCCCAATCAACATTCATCAAGCGGTTTTACAAGTACTCGAACCTGCTGGCTTAAGTTTTTATGACTGGGAATGTTATGGCAATTCAAACCAATGCACCACAGGCTCACAAAGCGGTGATATTAATGACACCATCAGCATTGATGCTAATAGCTCTATTCAATATCAGGTTTTTGCCTTGGCAACTGGTCAAATTGAAGACAGCTTGACTATTCAAGCCATTGTCAATCCTGCACCCTTTTTAACCGATACCGACACCAGCAATAATACCGATAATGCCAGTAGCTTAATCGATGTTTATTTTGCTAATGGTTTTGAAGCGGTTATTGCTCGCAATTTATTGAAAAACCTCGCGGATTATTCCATAAACCATACAGATTTTCAGTATGCCTACGTCACTACAGAGAAAAACATAGCAACCTTTATTGAAATTGATAAAAAATCAACACCCCTTCGGTACCGTTATCTTTTTATTGATTCCATAATAGCAAATATTGATTCCAGTGATTGGATCTATGCAAAATAACAAAGCCAATCTGCAAGCAAAGCCTCAACAGACTGTGAAAGTATTCGTATGACGTATAAAAATTGCATAATTTTCGCTGCTTTTTGAGGATTTCTTAGGCGCATTGAGGACTTTTACCCTCATTGTGATCTTCAATATCGGGATTTGGGCATCTTGTGAATGCATAAAAAATCAAACACTACAGGTTTGTAGTATCCACTATCAAGTAGATACTACAAGCCATTATCAGCGCTAACTTTCACAGTGTTTTTCATCACCTGTAAAAATTCATAATTATTTCACAAAAATTTCACCATCTAGTCAAGATTAATTCTTTCAATAGCCTTACTATTTCACTCCTCTGAAATGACATAATTGCAATGACACTATCACTCAAAAGAAAATTAATTGCCCTCGCCATTCTGCCTTTGGCAATCGTAATATTAATAAGCAAATTAACAGATTATAAAGAAAGATCTGGCACCAGTAATTGGAAGTCAACCACAGGCATTGTCTTATTCTCTGGCGTCGAAGAAAGCACGGTACATCTTAAAAATAGACAAAATAGTTTTTCGCCACGCACACGCACGAACTACTTACAAAGAATAGAATACAGCTACCGTGTCAATGCTGTTGATTACACCAGCAAAAATTTTAATTTAACTCCAGAATCAACAAACTCTAAAAGTGCCTTTTTTGATGGCAGCCGACGCAGTTTTTCTAACCGTGAACAGGCTCAAAAAGCCGCCTCTGCCCATAAAACAGGTTCGGCCGTGACTGTTTACTACAATCCTCAAAAGCCTGAAATCGCTGCTTTGCAAAAAACAGACATGTCATTAAGCTCTGTATTTTTTGCTTTGTTATTTTTAGCATTTGCACTACTACTTGTACTTATTGCCTTTGACTTTATTGACCCTCGCAGCCTCCCTTGGAGAAAAAAATCATGAAAAAAACTCTTCTTTTATCACTTTTTATCGCCGCAATAGCACAGGCACAGCCATTAGCGGGCGATTATTTCATTAACCAAGATGGCAGCGAGGATTACAACTCAATTAGTGCTGCGGTTGCCGATTTAAATAGCAACGGTATTTCTTCAGCCGTAGGTGATGTTATCGACTTTAGCATTACACTCAGCACCTACAACGAATTTTGGATTTAAAAGTAGCCGATAACAATCAATTAGAAACGCAATTAATCATCGATTTAGACCGCATTAAATCAAGCAAAATCACACGTAACAGAGGCGAAACTTCGGGCGGAGCAATCTATGAAATAAAAATAAAGCTAGAAGACGGAACAAAACACAAATACACAACAACCGAACAGTTTTACCCAGAAATCGCAGTCATCCGTGAGTTGTTAAGCATTTAGCGCATTTAAAATCTTATGAAAAAACGGGCTTACACAAAGAAACAGATATTTATTCTGCCACTATTTTTTGGAATTGTACTGATCGTATTTGGGAGTCGATTTATTTATCTTGCTCAAGCGACACAGAACTGGCCACAAACAAAAGCAGTCATCTCCCGCATAAAGTTAATTGATAGCATAAGTTCGACAAGCAAGCAAAAAACAACAGACATTTCGGTTTTTTATCACTACCAAGTGAAGGGTCAGAACTACCAATCGAACACATACAACTATGGCAACGGAACAACTGTTAACAGTCGCTTAAAGAATCGAACTGCAGCCCACCAATGGCTGCAGCAATCGCCTTATCAAAAAGGCCATGAAATTCAGGTTTTTTACAACCCGAACAACCCCGAGCAAGCCGTAATTAAAACAGGTGCTAACCTCTGGACATTTGTTCCTCTGTTCATTGGCTTGGGGATTTCGGTACTTTTCTCTTTCTTTCTATGGAGGACGACCAGACAATGATTCAAGCCCACGATAATTCATCAACTCTTATCAAAGAAATCATTGCATTCAGCCTCTTGGCATTGTTGTTTTTGGCACTGGCCTTGCAGCAAATACTTTTTGAATTTCTCATCGGATTCAATGAAGAACAATGGTATAAAGGCACGGCAACAATCACTCAATCGTACGTTGTTGACAAAGTAAAAAAAGGCCAAGGGCCATTGGCCAACAGAACAACACACAGTTATCAAGTCTATGCCAATTATCAGTACAGATCTCAAGGAACAACCTACGAATCAAACAGAATCAGCAACTTTGGACGTTATATCATCGCCAAAAACAGAAGCGAAGCTTACCAAGCCATCCAAACTTTTTTAAAACCCGGCAAAAGCATCAAGGTCAATATCAGCAAAAAGCCGCCCGTTCGCTCTTATTTATTTCGGGAAAAATTACCCAATAGCGACTTTAGACTCGAAATAGGCCTGTTTTTAATTGCAGTATTGGCTGCCTTTGCAGTCATAAAAACCACAAAACAACTGAAGCAGCTTAAACGCAAAGAAAAACACGCAAAACCAGTTCATAAGCAAATCTCGATATAGATATGCACTTGGGTGTGCAAGCTCTAAGAGCCTGACAGAGAATAGAACACTTTAATCAAGAAACCCGCATACTTCATGAGCTTAATATTTCAAGGCCCCGCGGGCTTGCAGTATCCACTTATCTCTATCTCGCGGGCTCACGCCTTGGTAGGCTCTGATTTGACCTTGTTCGTCTGTACAGGGTTCATAAGCGAACAGTTTGCTACTGAACTTAGCCTTGCCAGCACTTAATGAAGCCAATTCAATGGGATATTTCATTGAAGTTGCTGCGGGTACTTTTCCTGTTAGTACAAATCGATCCTGCTCAATTATTGGACTTTCATAACGACCACGCATCTTAATGATATCACTGCTTATGGCACCCAATAAATCAACAGATGCACTGATCAAAAAAGACAATATCGGCTCAAGTAATGTTGTGCCAGATTCCACCAATCCATTCATCAGCGCCATCGGTGTAGCAATAAGAAAGTCACCAGAGCGTGAATGCACATTGTGGTCTTGTCCTTCTACCAAGGTAATTTTACAATCCGTTACCGACCAGCCTTTAGGCCCTTGAGACAAGGCCTTAGGCAAGCATTGTTCTATTTCTTTTTGGTATTTTGCTGCCACGTCATTAACACTCAGTTCTGAAGAATAACTTACACCTGAACCCAGTTCTGCTGGTTCAATTTTAAGCTTTAATAGAGCCCAACAGGGTTTTGGCATCCAGTATCTCTCATAGCCATAGGCTGATTTTTGGGGAGTTTCCTGATAAATCACCGATGGCTCAGAAAACTTAACTTGCAAGCCATACCGCTCCAATAACACGGCTCCTAAAATTTCTATTTGAATGCTGCCAGATATTTTAAGATGCAACTCCCTAGTTTCTCTAATCCAGTGACTATCGAGCATCGGGTCTTCATCACACAGTTGCTTCACAGCCTGTACCAAGGACATGGTTTCACTGTCTTTGAGGGCTTTAAGCTGAACCGTTAGCATCGGTGTTGCCAAATTAAACATCTCTGGAACAGCACCATTCTCACCATAGACATCAGCAACTTTTGCCTCACTCAAGCCACTGATAACACCAATATCACCCGCTATAATCTGCTCTATATCAACATACTTGCCTTTTCGCAATGTTTTTATTTGCCCTGCTTTTTGATGCTTTTCCAAGACTCGACTTGCATTAACCAAAACCTCGCGAGATTTAATAACACCATTAAAAACTCGCAAATAAGCCATTTTTCCTAAGGATTTATCGTGTTCTATCTTGAAAACCACAGCTGACAAAGCTTTATTAACATCGCCATTAGCAACCGAGAAATAATCAACTATTCCCTCTAATAAGGGCAAAACTCCTGTGCCATTTTTCGCAGCACCGAAGAAAATAGGAATCAACTGCGCTTGAGCAACACTATTTTTCAAAACCTGATTGACTAGTTCAAAATCTAGTTTTTCACCATCGAGATAGGCCGCCATTAACCCATCATCATATTCTGCTAATGTTTCAATGATGACCTCTGAATCGCATTGATTAAACTGAGAATCATCCCAAAGTGATTTTATGCCTGCATTGATTTCTGCTTCATTGACAACATCTTGCAAAGCAAGGCAATGCGGCGATAACATCTTACTTATGTCTTGTAGCACGCCAGCACTATCAGCACCCACTCGGTCAATTTTATTAATAAAAATCAGACAAGGAATAGCTAAAGACTTAACCGCTTCAAACAAGGACAAGGTATGCCCCTGCACCCCTTCCACTGCACTGACAACCAACACAACCGCATCCATCGCCCGTAGGCCGTACTCCACCTCCGCACAAAAATCCACATGTCCCGGTGTATCAATAATATTAATTTTTGTATTGTTATAAAACAAAGTTGCCGTCGCCGACCGAACAGATATCCCCCGCTCCTTCTCAATTGCCAAATGATCCGTAGAACTCGTACCCTTATCCACACTACCAACCGTTCGCTGGCTACCCGACTGGAACAACAATTGTTCTGTCAAAGTCGTCTTACCTGCATCTACATGCGCGAGAACCCCAATATTGATAATGCCAGTTGTCATTATTATTTGTGAAGAATTAAAAGCCTTATTTTACAACAATTTGAAAACTCAGTTGTCCATTTCAAGTATTAAGATCAAATGCAGTTGTCACATCGATGAATTTTTCTTACCGTAGGGGCAATCCCTCGTGGTTGCCCTTCTAATACCTGCTTGATTATTAACCCCAAATCACTTGGCACGTTTGAATTAATGAATATTGTTTGTTCAATAAAACGAGTCAGTGTTTAACGTTTTGTGTTGGCTTATTTTGAAACAGTAAAAAACTCGGTGAGTGTCTTGGCTTCGAATAAAGCGTGTTTTTATAGGTTTTGTTGAAGATTGAGGATCTCAGACAGCTTTACGGTTTCAAAATAAGCCAACACAAAACTTTACCGAGATTAATTGAACTAATATGATGCACTATGGCAAAATTCCTACAAAGAAAAGGAATTTTGCCATAGTTTTCAGCAACCAAATTTTGTAACATAAGTGATTTTAGTGGAACAAATATGACAACTGCAAGGAACCAACTCATTTCAATTGATGATACGCCGTATTATCATGTCATCACCCGTTGTGTCAGACGTGCCTTTTTAGCAGGCTATGACAAACCCACAAAAACCTCATTTGAACACCGACGACAATGGATTGTTAATAGAATGCTTGAATTATCCGATATATTCTCTATCGGTATTTGTTCATACTCTGTCATGAGCAATCATTACCATATTGTCCTCAAAGTTTCTGACAACAAACTCTGGTCAGTCACACAAACACTTAAAACATGGAACAGACTCTTTAATTTGCCCTATCTTTGTGAAAAATTTCTTAAAAAAGAAATTACAACTAAAGCAGAATTAAGACAAGTCAAAATCATGGCTAAAATGTATAGAAAAAGGCTCATGAACATATCATGGTTTATGAAGTGTTTAAATGAATATATCGCCATCAAAGCCAATGCCGAAGACAACTGCAAAGGCCATTTCTGGGAAGCTAGATTCAAATCCCAAGCATTATTTGATGAAAAAGCCTTACTCACTTGCATGGCCTACGTTGACCTTAATCCAATAAGAGCAGCCATGGCACAAACCCCAGAAACTTCAGATTACACCTCAATCCAAGAAAGAATCAAAAACAAAAAGACCAAACTACTGACCTTTAATGAAAAAAATATTCCTTACTACCTTTCTGACTACATTGCATTAGTGGATTACACAGGCAAATGTATCCATCCCAACAAAAAAGGATATATCGAAAATAACATTCCCGATATTCTCAAGCGCTTAGAAATTCATCCAGATACTTGGCTAGAAGAGATGAAGCAATACAGAACCAGTGGTAAAAATGCCATTGGCACTGTTGCTCAAATCAAATCTTTTTATAAAAGCATCAAAAGCAGCTTGC